>ERZ1034865.46-NODE-46-length-107089-cov-23.032009_pt1 | contig 107089 bp, 78 predicted proteins | sample MGYA00520632_ERZ1034865 | MGnify/ENA primary metagenome ERZ1034865 (study PRJEB33766, sample SAMN09781738) | gut metagenome | biome: gut microbiome | host: Homo sapiens | place: Madagascar | study: EMG produced TPA metagenomics assembly of the PRJNA485056 data...
CTGCTCGGTGCAAAGGTCCTTCCCGGTGAAACCGACATCGCCCTGCCCGGCCCGCTGCCGTTCATCCTCTCCCGCACCTACAGCAGTTACCGGACAAAAACGCCCGCGCCGGTGGGGAGCCTCGGCCCCGGCTGGAAAATGCCTGCGGATATCCGCTTACAGCTGCGCGATAACACACTGATACTCAGTGATAACGGCGGCAGAAGCCTGTATTTTGAGCACCTGTTTCCCGGTGAGGACGGTTACAGCCGCAGCGAGTCACTGTGGCTGGTGCGCGGCGGCGTCCTGAGACTGGATGAAGGTCACCGGCTGGCCGCACTCTGGCAGGCGCTGCCGGAAGAACTCCGCTTAAGTCCGCATCGTTATCTGGCGACAAACAGTCCGCAGGGGCCGTGGTGGCTGCTCGGCTGGTGTGAGCGGGTGCCGGAAGCGGATGAGGTGCTGCCTGCGCCGCTGCCGCCGTACCGGGTACTGACCGGGCTGGTGGACCGCTTCGGGCGCACACAGACGTTCCACCGCGAAGCCGCCGGTGAATTCAGCGGCGAAATCACCGGCGTGACGGATGGTGCCGGGCGTCACTTCCGGCTGGTACTGACCACGCAGGCGCAGCGGGCAGAAGAAGCCCGGCAGCAGGCCATTTCCGGCGGGACGGAACCGTCCGCTTTTCCTGATACCCTGCCGGGTTACACCGAATATGGCCGGGACAACGGCATCCGTCTGTCTGCCGTGTGGCTGACGCACGACCCGGAATACCCGGAGAATTTACCTGCCGCGCCGCTGGTGCGCTATGGCTGGACGCCACGCGGCGAACTGGCGGTGGTGTATGACCGTAGTGGCAAACAGGTGCGCAGCTTTACTTACGATGATAAATACCGGGGCCGGATGGTGGCGCACCGTCACACGGGCCGGCCGGAAATCCGTTACCGTTACGACAGCGACGGGCGGGTGACAGAACAGCTAAACCCGGCAGGCTTAAGCTACACGTATCAGTATGAGAAAGACCGCATCACCATCACCGACAGCCTGGACCGCCGTGAAGTGCTGCACACGCAGGGCGAAGCCGGGCTGAAGCGGGTGGTGAAAAAGGAACACGCGGACGGCAGCGTCACGCAGAGTCAGTTTGACGCCGTGGGCAGGCTCAGGGCACAGACGGATGCCGCAGGCAGGACAACAGAGTACAGCCCGGATGTGGTGACGGGCCTCATCACGCGCATCACCACGCCGGATGGCAGGGCATCGGCGTTTTACTATAACCACCACAACCAGTTAACGTCAGCCACCGGGCCTGACGGGCTGGAATTGCGCCGGGAATATGATGAATCCGGCCGTCTGATTCAGGAAACCGCCCCTGACGGCGATATCACCCGCTACCGTTATGATAATCCACACAGTGACCTCCCCTGCGCAACGGACGATGCCACCGGCAGCCGGAAAACCATGACGTGGAGCCGTTACGGCCAGTTGCTGAGCTTCACCGACTGTTCCGGCTACCAGACCCGTTATGACCATGACCGCTTCGGGCAGATGACGGCGGTGCACCGCGAGGAAGGGCTGAGCCAGTACCGCGCATACGACAGCCGTGGACAGTTAATTGCCGTGAAAGACACGCAGGGCCATGAAACGCGGTATGAATACAACATCGCCGGTGACCTGACCGCCGTCATTGCCCCGGACGGCAGCAGAAACGGGACACAGTACGATGCGTGGGGAAAGGCCGTCCGTACCACGCAGGGCGGGCTGACGCGCAGTATGGAATACGATGCTGCCGGACGGGTCATCCGCCTGACCAGTGAAAACGGCAGCCACACCACCTTCCGTTACGATGTACTCGACCGGCTGATACAGGAAACCGGTTTTGACGGCCGCACACAGCGTTATCACCACGACCTGACCGGCAAACTTATCCGCAGCGAGGATGAGGGGCTGGTCACCCACTGGCACTATGACGAAGCAGACCGCCTCACGCACCGCACCGTGAATGGCGAAACCGCAGAGCAGTGGCAGTATGACGAACGCGGCTGGCTGACAGACATCAGCCATATCAGCGAAGGGCACCGGGTGACGGTGCATTACGGGTATGATGAGAAAGGCCGGCTGACCGGTGAGCGTCAGACGGTGCATCACCCGCAGACGGAAGCACTGCTCTGGCAGCATGAGACCAGACATGCGTACAACGCGCAGGGGCTGGCGAACCGCTGTATACCGGACAGCCTGCCCGCCGTGGAATGGCTGACCTACGGCAGCGGTTACCTGGCAGGCATGAAACTCGGCGACACACCGCTGGTGGAGTACACCCGCGACCGCCTGCACCGGGAAACGCTGCGCAGCTTCGGCCGTTATGAACTCACCACCGCTTATACCCCTGCCGGGCAGTTACAGAGCCAGCACCTGAACAGCCTGCTGTCTGACCGCGATTACACCTGGAACGACAACGGCGAACTCATCCGCATCAGCAGCCCGCGCCAGACCCGGAGTTACAGCTACAGCACCACCGGCAGGCTGACCGGCGTTCACACCACCGCAGCGAACCTTGATATCCGCATCCCGTATGCCACAGACCCGGCAGGTAACCGCCTGCCCGACCCGGAGCTGCACCCGGACAGCACCCTCAGCATGTGGCCGGATAACCGTATCGCCCGTGACGCGCACTATCTTTACCGGTATGACCGTCACGGCAGGCTGACAGAGAAAACCGACCTCATCCCGGAAGGGGTTATCCGCACGGATGATGAGCGGACTCACCGGTACCATTACGACAGTCAGCACCGGCTGGTGCACTACACGCGGACACAATATGCAGAGCCGCTGGTCGAAAGTCGCTATCTTTACGACCCGCTGGGCCGCAGGGTGGCAAAACGGGTATGGCGACGTGAACGGGACCTGACGGGCTGGATGTCGCTGTCACGGAAACCGCAAGTGACCTGGTACGGCTGGGACGGCGACCGGCTGACCACGATACAGAACGACAGGAGCCGCATCCAGACGATTTATCAGCCGGGGAGCTTCACACCACTCATCAGAGTTGAAACTGCCACCGGTGAACTGGCCAGAACGCAGCGCCGCAGCCTGGCGGATGCGCTTCAGCAGTCCGGCGGCGAAGACGGTGGCAGTGTGGTGTTCCCGCCGGTGCTGGTGCAGATGCTCGACCGGCTGGAAAGTGAAATCCTGGCTGACCGGGTGAGTGAGGAAAGCCGCCGCTGGCTGGCATCGTGCGGCCTGACCGTGGAGCAGATGCAAAACCAGATGGACCCGGTGTACACGCCGGCGCGAAAAATCCACCTGTACCACTGCGACCATCGCGGCCTGCCGCTGGCGCTCATCAGCACGGAAGGGGCAACAGCGTGGTGCGCAGAATATGATGAATGGGGCAACCTGCTGAATGAAGAGAACCCGCATCAGCTGCAGCAGCTTATCCGGCTGCCGGGGCAGCAGTATGATGAGGAGTCCGGCCTGTATTACAACCGCCACCGCTATTATGACCCGCTGCAGGGGCGATATATCACTCAGGATCCGATTGGACTGAAGGGGGGATGGAACCTGTATGGATATCAATTGAATCCGATATCAGACATCGACCCCCTGGGTTTATCTATGTGGGAGGATGCAAAATCGGGGGCATGTACTAATGGTCTTTGCGGCACACTATCCGCTATGATAGGTCCAGATAAATTTGATTCTATAGATAGCACCGCATATGACGCCTTAAATAAAATAAATAGCCAATCTATTTGCGAAGATAAAGAGTTCGCTGGTTTAATATGTAAGGATAATAGTGGCAGATATTTCTCAACAGCACCTAACCGAGGAGAAAGAAAAGGATCATATCCATTCAATAGCCCTTGCCCTAATGGTACTGAGAAAGTATCAGCTTATCATACTCATGGTGCAGGTAGTCATGGAGAATATTGGGACGAAATATTTTCAGGTAAAGATGAGAAAATAGTTAAAAGTAAAGATAACAATATCAAGTCATTTTATTTAGGTACGCCCAGTGGTAATTTTAAAGCAATAGATAACCACGGGAAGGAAATAACAAACAGAAAAGGATTACCTAATGTCTGCAGAGTTCATGGTAATATGTAAAAAAATATTGTTTAGGAACTGTGTCATTGTATCTTTGTTTGTTTTTACATACAACACATGGGCGCATGTGTAATAATAATATTAAAATAATGCGCAAGTATGAAAGTGAAGGTAAATATACCGTTAGAAATTTGGTTAAAAATAAAGCTATAGCATTGGAATTAGCTGAGATATATGTTAAGAATCGTTATGGACAGGATGCCGCAGAAGAAGAAAAACCATACGAAATCACTGAGTTAACAACAAGTTGGGTTGTTGAAGGTACCATTCACTCAGACCAAATTGCTGGTGGGGTTTTTATTATAGAAATAGGCAAAAATGATGGGAGAATTCTGAATTTTGGCCACGGAAAATAAGTATGTAAGGATAATCAAACATCGTGTGCGCTGATGGCAGAGTAGGTGGAGGACTCCAGACAGTCAAACGATAGAAAAAGATAGCCTTTATGGAGGTTCCTGCAATGTCAAATACATACCAGAAAAGAAAGGCAAGTAAAGAGTATGGTTTATATAATCAATGTAAGAAACTAAATGATGATGAATTATTTCGCTTACTTGATGATCACAATTCCTTGAAAAGGATTTCATCTGCCAGAGTATTACAGTTAAGAGGTGGGCAAGACGCTGTTAGATTGGCAATTGAGTTCTGCTCTGATAAAAATTATATCCGTAGAGATATCGGAGCATTTATACTCGGGCAAATAAAAATTTGCAAAAAATGCGAAGATAATGTTTTTAATATTTTGAACAATATGGCATTGAATGATAAGAGCGCTTGCGTTCGAGCTACGGCAATCGAGTCAACGGCTCAGCGATGCAAGAAAAACCAAATTTATTCACCTAAAATAGTAGAACAATCTCAAATTACTGCTTTTGATAAATCGACTAATGTCAGACGTGCTACAGCATTTGCTATTTCTGTTATCAATGATAAAGCAACAATTCCACTATTGATTAATCTGTTAAAAGATCCAAATGGAGATGTCAGAAACTGGGCCGCATTTGCAATAAATATCAATAAATATGATAATAGTGATATTAGGGATTGTTTTGTGGAGATGCTTCAGGATAAAAATGAGGAAGTCCGTATTGAAGCAATAATCGGACTTTCCTACAGAAAAGATAAAAGGGTTTTATCTGTTTTATGCGATGAGTTAAAAAAAAATACTGTTTATGATGATATCATTGAAGCTGCGGGTGAATTAGGTGATAAAACGCTACTTCCTGTTTTAGATACTATGTTGTACAAGTTTGATGACAATGAAATTATAACTTCCGCTATTGATAAGCTGAAGCGTTCATAGCGTGAGTTGCCTATGCACAGTGGGGGATTCCCGCCGGCACGGTGCAGATGCTCGACCGGCTGGAAAGTGAAATCCTGGCTGACCGGGTGAGTGAGGAAAGCCGCCGCTGGCTGGCATCGTGCGGCCTGACCGTGGAGCAGATGCAAAACCAGATGGACCCGGTGTACACGCCGGCGCGAAAAATCCACCTGTACCACTGCGACCATCGCGGCCTGCCGCTGGCGCTCATCAGCACGGAAGGGGCAACAGCGTGGTGCGCAGAATATGATGAATGGGGCAACCTGCTGAATGAAGAGAACCCGCATCAGCTGCAGCAGCTTATCCGGCTGCCGGGGCAGCAGTATGATGAGGAGTCCGGCCTGTATTACAACCGCCACCGCTATTATGACCCGCTGCAGGGGCGGTATATCACTCAGGATCCGATTGGGCTGAAGGGGGGATGGAATTTTTATCAGTATCCGTTGAATCCGGTCATAAATGTAGATCCGCAAGGTTTGGTTGATATAAATTTATACCCCGAAAGTGATCTTATCCATTCTGTAGCTGATGAGATTAATATCCCAGGCGTTTTCACAATCGGGGGGCATGGTACCCCCACATCTATTGAATCCGCAACGCGCAGTATCATGACAGCTAAAGATCTAGCATATCTAATTAAATTTGATGGGAATTATAAAGATGGGATGACAGTTTGGTTATTTTCTTGTAATACAGGTAAAGGACAAAATTCATTTGCTAGCCAATTAGCTAAAGAGTTACATACAAATGTAATAGGACCTGACACGCTATGGACGTGGTGGGGGCGAGGAACTAATGGTAAGTTAAAAATGGATACAGTGCTAACAGCACCAACGAACCTTAATTCAAATAAGGATCTAATGGCTATAACAACAAAAGACCTTGGTAATTGGATAACATATGGGCCATCTGGGCACCCCATTTCTAATATGCAAGGTACGCCAGAAAAACCCAGTGATATAAGATAGGTTGTAGATGTATGAAAGCATGCTTGTTACTATTTTTTTATTTTTCTCTTATTGGTCAATTGCATGGTGCTGATGTGAAAATAAAAGAAAACGAAAGTGTGATGGGATCTACAGCAATGACCTATGATTTAAGTGAAGAAAAGCTGATGAAACTGAAGTATAAATCACAACATGGTGATTCAGAGGCATCATTTCGACTATATCAATATTACTGCTTTACTAAAAATAATATTGATAAACAATTGCGATTCTTGGAAAGATCAGCATCTCAGGGGAATGTTACAGCGCAGTTTAATTATGGGGTCTTTTTATCAGATACAAATCCAACATTATCAGAATATTATAATTTGAATAGAGCTATTTATTGGATGGAATTCGCTGTAAATAACGGTAATATTGATGCAAAGAGCAAACTTCAAGAGCTCAAAAAGCTAAAGCGAATGGATAGAAGGAAGAATAAGGAGAATCCGTAAAAGCAATAGTTCATCAGACTGCCGCAGCAGTAGTATGATGATGAATCAGGGCTGTACTATAACTATTATCGGTAACATTAACCGCAGCAGGGGCGGTATAACACTCAGGCTCCGATTGGGCTGGAAGGTAGGTGGAATTTTTATCAGTATCCGTTGAACCCGATTTCTGGAATCGATCCCCTTGGGATTAGCCACCTGTTTATACAGTATAACTTTAGGTATGCTTTCGTGTGTTTCAGATATACCATGTGATGATAATTTTTATGATGTGCTTAGTATTCCAGTCGCTTCTGGTAATAATATGCAATGTAAAAATAATCCCCGTTGTACACATTTATAAATAGATGGCCAATACCTCAAGGCCTATGGAGTTAGAATGTTAATGACCCGGGAGCAAGCAATAGAAAACCTGACGGCATACGATTAGTACCGTCAGTTAATACAGGAACTTATAATCGCAATGGATTTTCAATACATAGTTGTTTAAACGCTTTTGGTCCGTCTTTAGGACCTCGATTCTGTTCCGAGGGTTGTATAACTGGTTTATCTAATGACATGCAAAAATTAAATGAGTTAATATTTTCAGAGCCAGATAGCACATTAACAGTTACGGACTAAAAAATATGGCAAGGTTATTAACAATTGTATTTTTTTCTCTATTTCTGCGAGTGCAGTTACTGCAAGACAATTTCAGAGAGAGTTAGATTTGGCAGACAAAGCAATATTATGGGCACTAATATCAGCCAGTACTAAAGAGGGACGAAAAGCGTGTTCACTAAGCTATTTTGCCTGTAAGGCCGCAGAGGCTGAACTCGGACTGGCATATATGGCTGCGAATGATAACAAGGAATTTCTCACATCCTTATCTAATATAATGAGGTACAAAATAGATGCTGGACTTTCCGAATCCTATACATGCTATTTATTAAGTAAGGGAAAGATCATAAGACCATATCTGAAAAATCTAAATCCACTCCAACTTGCCGCTGATTGCAGCGAAACAGTAAATAAAATAAAAGATAAGAATAAAAAAATCATTGATATAAATTCAGTTAATATTTGTAGTGATGATAAAAATATAAAATTGAGAGTTAATAGTACTATTATGGCCATTGATGATTCTATAAAATGCATCGATGAATGATAACTTAATTTTATTTAAAAATATATTAATAACTCACTCTCCAGGAGTTTTTTTAACTTAGTTTTATAATGAATACGATAATTAAAAGTGAAGAAGAAAATAGTTGTATACATATATTCCATGACCCTACATTGTGATCTATAGATTAAATATTTTTTAAATGTGACTGTCATCCTTCAGATAATAAAGCCATCATCGCAATAGATGGAAAAGCACTCCTGCTCTTTTTTGATTAGAGCCGTCGCAGGAGGAACAACTCATATCATCATTGCGATCTCGACGATGTATAGTCTCATCCTGCGGCAGAACAAGACGGATAAAAAATCCAATGAGAGCACACTCATCCAGAACTTATTAACATAATGAATATTAAAGAAAAATCATCGCAGCTAATGAAGTAATATGCAAAAATAATTAGTCCTTACAAGGAGCAAAGTTCCATAATCTCCCCCCTCCCCCTCAATGATCCAAATAAAGATAATGCATCCAGCTGGTCATTCTTAGCAGCACTTTCCGCATCACCGAAACATGGCTGAAATGGTCGGAGTAAACCGCCACCTGGGCGTAGATGCCGTCGGGTAAGGCATCGATATCATCGTTAGGGTCCAGTTCAATGGTTCCCAGCACACCGTCCGTGCCGGGCACGACCGTTAATGATTGCAATACCCCCTGCGCCTGATAAGAACCGCCTGGCACGACAGGTAAAATACTAGTCAGTTTGCCGTGAAACACCTGCCCAGGTAGCGCGTTAAACACCACTTCCGCATCATCGCCGGGTTTCAGACGTAACAGCGAGTTTTGCCGAAATTGGGCGACAATTTGCCGTTTTTGCTCGGGGATGAAGACCATCACCGGACGCAGCGGCAAGGCAGCTGCGTATGTACCTGGGCGGATCAGTACCTGAGTAACGTAGCCATTGCTCGGCGCGCGAATGACAGTCTGCTCAAGGTTATATTTTGCTTCAGTAAGTTGCGCTCTTAAGCTCACAATCTGCGATTGCTCGCCGTTAACCATACTGTCGAGCTGGCTCTGGATCTGCGCCTGCTCCGCCACCGAGCCTTTCACCAGCGCATCCTGCGCGAGGAAATTTTGCCGCGCATCGTCGATGTCACGTTCCGAGAACGGATTCACCGCCGCCTGGCTGCCTTTCAAGTAACGTTGATAATTTTTAAACAGACGGTCGCGCTCCGCTGAAACCTGGGTGGTGTTGGCCTGCGCTTCAGTGAGCTGCGCACGCAGCGTCTTTATATTATGCGTCGCCGTCATCAGGTCAGCCTGAAGTCTGTCAACTCGCGCCTGGTAACGAACCGGGTCGAGCTTAAAAAACACCTCGCCCTTTTGAATAAGCTGATTATTCTTGTCAGTGACTTCAGTAACAATTCCCGTCACCTGTGGCGTGATAGGGATCGCTATCACTGCCTTTTGCGCGGTAAAAGTGTAAGGGTGGTTGTAGTTCATCAACAAAATTAAACCACTCACCAGAAACACGCCTCCCAGCGCCGCCGTCGCCAGCGTCCACTGATTTACCGGAATGCGGAAGATTTTAAAGACCGTCCACGCCAGCGCCACGTAAGTTAAAACAATCAATAGATCCATAATTAGATCTCCGGGAACGTGGAATAGTCAGTCTTTTTCTCGGCGGCGAGTTGATGCTCCAGCCGGGAAATTCGGTCAGAAAGTGAGGCGATTTCCGGGTCAGTCGCTTTCTCCTGCGACGCAACATGTGACTGCATACCCCAGCCACGCTCCGGTTGATAGAGCGTCGCCCAGATCCACAGAAACGGCCAGATAACATGCAGAGTAAACAGGCTCACCCAGCCCGCCGTATGAATAGCGTCGGCATGGGGGTGATTGCGCTTTTTGGCAATCAGATAAGGGATGTCATGTATCGCGATGATTCCATAAAAAATCACCAGAAAGACGAAGATCAGCACTCCCAACGCGAAATAGTTTAGAAACATATCTGCCTCGGATTCACGTTTATCAGTGTTGTTTTTGGGCTGGCAGCCAGAAGGGAGTCAGGCTGATATTTTGACAATAATCCGGGTTCGCGATTCTCGCCATAACACCAAAGAATAATTTTTAGAGGTGATGAGTTGCTTAGTTACATAACGATTGTATGACGAAGGCATAACATGCTGTAGATCACATCAGGTGAACGCCGTAAGAAAATATCTTGTGATTCAGATCACAAAGATTCAACAAACCATCAAAACAAAAATGTGACACTACTCACATTTAAATGCCATTTTTAGCGAAAATCGCCGTCTTGTTGCTTTTTTACACAAGCGTTTTGTGATGAGTATCACGTCAATTACCTCTCTACCCCCTATATTTATGTGACTGATATCACACAAAAGGCCGTCGACTGGACAGTTAACCGATTCAGTGCCAGATTTCGCAGTATCTACAAGGTCCGGCTACCTCTGCCGCCACATTAACAAAAAACCTCGGGCTTCCAGCCTGCGCGACAGCAAACATAAGAAGGGGTGTTTTTATGTCATCCGATATTAAGATCAAAGTGCAAAGCTTTGGTCGTTTCCTCAGCAACATGGTGATGCCAAATATCGGCGCGTTTATCGCGTGGGGTATCATCACCGCGTTATTTATTCCAACAGGGTGGTTACCGAACGAGACGCTGGCGAAGCTGGTCGGGCCGATGATCACTTATCTCCTGCCGCTGCTGATCGGTTATACCGGTGGTAAGCTGGTAGGCGGCGAACGTGGCGGCGTAGTCGGTGCCATCACTACCATGGGCGTTATCGTCGGCGCAGACATGCCGATGTTCCTCGGTTCTATGATTGCAGGTCCGCTGGGCGGCTGGTGCATTAAGCACTTCGACCGCTGGGTAGACGGTAAGATCAAATCCGGTTTTGAGATGCTGGTGAATAACTTCTCCGCAGGCATCATCGGGATGATCCTCGCCATTCTGGCATTTCTCGGCATTGGCCCGATTGTTGAAGCCCTGTCCAAAATGCTGGCTGCGGGCGTTAACTTCATGGTTGTCCATGACATGCTGCCGCTGGCGTCTATCTTTGTTGAACCGGCGAAAATCCTGTTCCTCAACAACGCCATTAACCACGGTATCTTCTCGCCGCTGGGTATTCAGCAGTCCCATGAACTGGGTAAATCCATCTTCTTCCTGATTGAAGCTAACCCAGGTCCAGGTATGGGCGTGCTGCTGGCGTACATGTTCTTTGGTCGTGGTAGTGCTAAACAGTCTGCGGGCGGTGCGGCAATCATCCACTTCCTGGGTGGTATCCACGAAATCTACTTCCCGTATGTGCTGATGAATCCGCGTCTGATCCTGGCCGTTATCCTCGGCGGTATGACTGGCGTGTTCACGCTGACTATCCTGGGCGGTGGTCTGGTTTCTCCAGCATCTCCGGGGTCTATCCTTGCGGTACTGGCGATGACGCCAAAAGGTGCTTACTTCGCTAACATCGCGGGTGTGTGTGCGGCGATGGCTGTCTCCTTCGTTGTCTCTGCTATTTTGCTGAAAACCAGCAAAGTGAAAGAAGAAGATGATATTGAAGCAGCAACTCGTCGTATGCAGGACATGAAAGCTGAGTCTAAAGGCGCATCTCCGCTGTCTGCTGGCGATGTGACTAACGACCTGAGCCACGTACGTAAAATCATCGTTGCCTGTGACGCCGGTATGGGTTCCAGTGCGATGGGCGCAGGCGTTCTGCGTAAGAAAATTCAGGATGCAGGTCTGTCGCAGATTTCTGTTACTAACAGCGCGATCAACAACCTGCCGCCAGATGTGGACCTCGTCATCACTCACCGTGACCTGACCGAACGCGCTATGCGCCAGGTTCCGCAGGCACAGCATATTTCGCTGACCAACTTCCTCGACAGCGGCCTGTACACCAGCCTGACCGAACGTCTGGTTGCTGCCCAACGCCACACGGCAAACGAAGAGAAAGTAAAAGACAGCCTGAAAGACAGCTTTGACGATTCCAGTGCTAACCTGTTCAAGCTAGGCGCGGAGAACATCTTCCTCGGTCGCAAAGCGGCAACCAAAGAAGAAGCGATTCGTTTTGCTGGCGAGCAGCTGGTGAAAGGCGGTTACGTTGAGCCGGAATACGTTCAGGCGATGCTGGATCGTGAAAAACTGACCCCGACTTATCTGGGTGAGTCTATCGCGGTGCCACACGGTACGGTTGAAGCGAAAGATCGCGTACTGAAAACGGGCGTGGTGTTCTGCCAGTACCCGGAAGGCGTGCGCTTCGGTGAAGAAGAAGATGACATTGCCCGTCTGGTGATTGGTATTGCAGCCCGTAACAACGAGCACATTCAGGTTATCACCAGCCTGACCAATGCACTGGATGATGAGTCCGTCATCGAGCGTCTGGCACACACCACCAGCGTGGATGAAGTGCTGGAACTGTTGGCAGGTCGTAAGTAATCCAATCCCACCCTCTCCACATGGAGAAGGTGGGGTTAATTGCCTGATGCGCTACGCTTATCAGGCCTACAGGATGCATCACGATTTGTTGAATTTGCACGTTCTTGTAGGCCGGATAAGGCGCTTACGCCGCATCCGGCGCTGCCCCTCTCCTCACGGAGAGGGTTTGGGTGAGGGAAAAGCCTCACCCCAGCCCTCTCGGGTAAAAACATTGATGAAGGTTAATACTATGAAAGCATTACATTTTGGCGCAGGTAATATCGGTCGTGGCTTTATCGGTAAACTGCTGGCAGACGCGGCTATCCAACTGACGTTTGCCGATGTCAATCAGGTGGTACTTGATGCCCTGAATGCCCGTCATAGCTATCAGGTTCATGTGGTTGGTGAAACCGAGCAGGTAGATACCGTTTCCGGCGTCAATGCTGTCAGCAGCATTGGTGATGATGTCGTTGATCTGATTGCTCAGGTCGATTTAGTCACTACCGCCGTTGGCCCGGTTGTGCTGGAACGTATTGCTCCGGCTATCGCCAAAGGGCTGGTGAAACGCAAAGAACAAGGTAATGAATCCCCGTTGAACATCATCGCCTGTGAAAACATGGTACGCGGTACCACGCAGCTGAAAGGCCATGTGATGAACGCCCTGCCGGAAGACGCCAAAGCGTGGGTAGAAGAACACGTTGGCTTTGTCGATTCCGCCGTTGACCGCATCGTACCGCCTTCGGCTTCGGCAACTAACGATCCGCTGGAAGTGACGGTAGAAACTTTCAGCGAATGGATTGTCGATAAAACGCAGTTCAAAGGCGCACTGCCGAACATCCCAGGCATGGAGTTAACCGACAACCTGATGGCATTTGTCGAACGTAAACTCTTCACCCTGAACACGGGTCATGCTATAACCGCGTACCTCGGAAAACTGGCCGGTCATCAGACCATTCGTGACGCTATTCTCGACGAGAAAATCCGCGCGGTGGTAAAAGGTGCGATGGAAGAAAGTGGTGCGGTACTGATCAAGCGCTACGGCTTTGACGCAGACAAACATGCGGCGTACATCCAGAAAATCCTCGGTCGTTTTGAGAACCCGTATCTGAAAGATGATGTAGAGCGCGTAGGCCGTCAGCCGCTGCGTAAACTGAGTGCTGGCGACCGTCTGATCAAGCCATTGCTCGGTACGCTGGAATACAGCCTTCCGCACAAGAATCTGATTCAGGGGATTGCTGGTGCAATGCACTTCCGCAGTGAAGATGATCCGCAGGCTCAGGAACTGGCAGCACTGATCGCTGACAAAGGTCCGCAGGCGGCGCTGGCACAGATTTCCGGTCTTGATGCCAACAGCGAGGTTGTATCCGAGGCGGTAACCGCTTATAAAGCAATGCAATAATGGTGGACCAGGCGCAGGACACCCTGCGCCCGAATAACAGATTGTCAGATATGCAGGCAACAATGGAACAAACCCAGGCCTTTGAAAACCGTGTGCTTGAGCGTCTGAATGCTGGCAAAACCGTGCGAAGCTTTCTGATCACCGCCGTCGAGCTTTTGACCGAGGCGGTAAATCTTCTGGTGCTTCAGGTATTCCGCAAAGACGATTACGCGGTGAAGTATGCTGTAGAACCGTTACTCGACGGCGACGGTCCGCTGGGCGATCTTTCTGTGCGTTTAAAACTCATTTACGGGCTGGGCGTCATTAACCGCCAGGAATACGAAGATGCGGAGCTGCTGATGGCATTGCGTGAAGAACTAAATCACGACGGCAACGAGTACGCCTTTACCGACGACGAGATCCTTGGACCCTTTGGTGAACTGCACTGCGTGGCGGCGTTACCACCGCCGCCACAGTTTGAACCAGCAGACTCCAGTTTGTATGCAATGCAAATTCAGCGCTATCAACAGGCTGTGCGATCAACAATGGTCCTTTCACTGACTGAGCTGATTTCCAGAATCAGCTTAAAAAAAGCCTTTCAAAAGTAAGCAACGTCTGCTTACTGCCCCTCTACCTGCTTCGGCCGATAAAGCCGACGATAATACTCCAGACGTTGTAGATATAACGGCACGCTTTCATCGGGTATTCCGGACGGAATCGCGTTACGGGGAGGAAGTTTTTTCAGATACTCCCGGAACGCCTGGCTTGATGCCATGAAATCTACGGCTTTATCGATAAGAAGCGGAACGTTTTCACCTAATTTGCCCATGATGATATCTCCGTATTACCCCGCGCCGGGAATGCGCGGCCGCCAATTTTAGTTTAGGTTCCCGGTAAAGATGACATTAAGGAAAACGTGCTGAATCCTCAATAATCATCCGCTGCTGTTTATTATCTTTTTTCTATAGATTTCTTAATTAATCAATAAATTGCGTAGTTTTTAAGCATGTTAATGATTACGTTACAGAACTATTGCAATGTCATCAGTTGTGAACAAAGCACCTGGTCGCGCATACTAGGGGCTATAAATTTATCTTTATCAGAAGCCATCACATGAAAGAAGTCGAAAAAAACGAAATCAAACGTCTCAGCGATCGTCTGGACGCCATCCGCCACCAGCAGGCCGATCTGTCGCTGGTTGAAGCCGCAGACAAATATGCCGAGCTGGAAAAAGAGAAAGCCACGCTGGAAGCAGAAATTGCTCGCCTGCGTGAAGTTCATAGCCAAAAACTGAGTAAAGAAGCACAGAAGCTGATGAAGATGCCGTTTCAGCGCGCAATTACCAAAAAAGAGCAGGCTGATATGGGCAAGCTGAAGAAAAGTGTTCGCGGACTGGTGGTTGTGCACCCAATGACCGCGCTGGGCCGTGAAATGGGCCTGCAGGAGATGACTGGATTCTCTAAGACTGCGTTTTAAGCGCCTCAGACGACTGGTTCGATCATATCAACCCGCATCTGGCTTGCCTTAGCTGGTCAATGCGGGGACTCTCCTGTCTACTCGCCTAATTACCAAACAATTCACTCCCTTTACTTCGATTTACCGCTGGTTGATATTCTGAAAATGCATTTTTACCGTAATAGCCATCTATAAACAATAAAAATATATAGAAGATATCATTTGTTAATTAACAAGCATTTACGTCTCTTTTTTTCGGATTTAATTGTGAAATTTTAATCATCATATTCACAAAATCAATTATCTGTAAAATTTTTCCCAGACATGGTTTCTTTCATATTTGACATTTATTAATAATCATCATTAGAATCCACGAAAAATAATATATTCATACAAACACAGACATCTTTTGAAACGAATGATACATTTTTATGATGAATGCTTAAAACAATATTTAATCGACACACATCACTGTCATTAATGTAAAGCAACATAGCTCACCAATAATACAATGGACAACTCTACCGGCATTGATCGCTGGTCGGAGGAAATAAGGATTTTTACATGAACTTGAAGAAGATTTTTTTCAGTGCTGTCACTGTTTCAGTTCTCTGCGCATTAACGGGATGTGACTACATTGAAGAAGGCAAGCCAGAAAGTAGTTTACTGAAACAACAAGAAGAACATAATAATAAAATTGTGCTACTTGAAAAACAACAAGCACAGCTAAAGAGTCAACTCGAAACTATTCAAAAACAACAAACTGGCATAATAAACAGTACAAAGACTTTAACTCACGTAATTAAATCCGTTAAAGACCAACAAAATACTTTTATTTTCACCGAGTTTAACCCAGCAAAAACGAAGTATTTCATCCTGAACAACGGTTCGGTGGCTTTAGCGGGTCGAGTGTTATCCATTGACGCCACAGAGAATGGTAGTGTTATTCATATCTCACTGGTCAACTTATTAAGTACACCTATCTCAAACATTGGTTTTAATGCGACATGGGGTGGTGAAAAACCTGTCGATGCCAAAGAGTTTGCCCGGTGGCAACAATTACTTTTCAACACATCAATGAAATCCACATTGAAATTATTACCAGGTCAATGGCAAGACATTAATTTGACCCTGAAGGGTGTATCGCCCAATAACCTGGAATATCTGAAGTTAGCCATCAACATGGAAAATATTCAGTTCGACAATCTTCCCTCTGCTGAAAATCGGCAGAAAAGAAGCAAAAAATAAATGCAGTTAGTACGCTTATAACAAGGAATAGCGAGCATCATTAATGAACAAAATATTTAAAGTTATCTGGAACCCTGCGACAGGGAATTATACTGTTACCAGCGAAACGGCAAAAAGCCGTGGCAAGAAATCTGGGCGCAGTAAGCTGTTAATTTCTGCGCTGGTTGCGGGTGGAATGTTGTCGTCGTTTGGGGCATTGGCGAATGCCGGGAATGACAACGGTCAGGGTGTTGATTACGGTAGTGGATCAGCTGGCGACGGCTGGGTTGCTATAGGCAAAGGGGCGAAAGCAAATACTTTTATGAACACCAGTGGTTCCAGTACTGCTGTGGGTTATGACGCTATAGCTGAAGGCCAATATAGCTCTGCCATCGGGTCAAAAACCCATGCGATTGGCGGTGCATCAATGGCCTTTGGGGTTAGTGCAATATCAGAAGGCGATAGAAGTATAGCACTGGGTGCCTCTTCGTATTCATTGGGCCAATACTCAATGGCCCTCGGCCGTTATTCAAAAGCATTGGGTAAATTGTCTATTGCTATGGGGGACTCTTCCAAAGCGGAAGGAGCAAACGCCATTGCCCTGGGAAATGCCACTAAAGCTACTGAGATTATGAGTATTGCTCTTGGCGACACCGCCAATGCGTCAAAAGCGTATTCAATGGCGCTGGGAGCAAGTAGCGTCGCATCTGAAGAAAACGCAATTGCCCTGGGGCGTAGCAGTGTAGCTAGCGGTACTGACAGCCTCGCATTTGGCAGACAATCACTTGCCAGCGCAGCGAACGCTATTGCGATAGGTGCTGAGACCGAAGCCGCTGAAAATGCAACTGCTATTGGCAATAATGCGAAGGCAAAAGGGACTAATAGCATGGCAATGGGGTTCGGAAGCCTTGCCGATAAAGTCAATACTATCGCATTAGGAAATGGCAGCCAGGCTCTGGCAGATAATGCAATCGCCATAGGCCAGGGCAACAAAGCTGATGGCGTGGATGCCATCGCTCTGGGTAATGGTAGCCAGTCGAGAGGCTTAAACACCATTGCCTTAGGCACAGCCAGTAATGCAACTGGTGATAAGAGTCTTGCGCTTGGTAGTAATAGCAGTGCCAACGGTATTAACTCTGTCGCGCTGGGCGCAGATTCCATTGCGGATTTAGACAATACCGTCTCTGTCGGCAATAGTTCATTAAAACGCAAGATCGTTAATGTGAAAAATGGCGCGATCAAGTCTGACAGTTACGATGCCATTAATGGTTCACAGCTTTATGCCATTAGCGACTCGGTAGCAAAAAGGCTTGGAGGAGGGGCTGCAGTAGATGTTGATGACGGTACTGTTACAGCACCAACCTACAATTTAAAAAATGGTAGCAAAAATAACGTAGGGGCTGCGCTCGCTGTACTTGATGAAAACACCCTGCAATGGGACCAAACCAAAGGCAAATACAGCGCTGCTCATGGTACTAGTAGCCCAACTGCCAGCGTAATCACCGATGTTGCGGATGGCACGATTTCAGCCTCCAGTAAGGATGCGGTTAACGGTTCCCAACTGAAAGCTACCAATGACGATGTCGAAGCCAATACCGCCAATATCGCTACTAATACCAGCAACATTGCCACGAATACGGCAAATATTGCCACCAATACCACCAATATCACCAACCTGACGGATTCCGTTGGTGACCTTCAGGCTGATGCCCTGCTCTGGAACGAAACTAAAAAGGCATTCAGTGCAGCTCACGGCCAGGATACCACCAGCAAAATCACCAACGTTAAAGATGCCGACCTGACGGCTGACAGCACTGATGCTGTTAACGGCTCTCAGCTGAAAACCACCAACGATGCTGTGGCGACGAATACCACCAATATCGCCAATAACACTTCCAATATTGCCACTAACACCACCAACATCTCTAATCTGACTGAGACGGTGACTAATCTTGGTGAGGATGCGCTGAAATGGGATAAGGACAATGGTGTATTCACGGCAGCTCATGGCACCGAGACCACCAGCAAAATCACCAACGTTAAAGATGGCGACCTGACGACTGGCAGCACCGATGCCGTTAACGGCTCTCAGCTGAAAACCACCAACGATGCCGTGGCGACGAATACCACCAATATCGCCACTAACACCACCAACATCTCTAATCTGACTGAGACGGTGACTAATCTTGGTGAGGATGCGCTGAAATGGGATAAGGACAATGGTGTCTTCACTGCAGCTCATGGCAACAATACCGCCAACAAAATCACCAATATCCTGGACGGCACAGTCACTGCAACCAGTTCCGATGCCATTAACGGTAGCCAGCTTTATGACTTAAGCAGCAATATCGCCACCTACTTCGGCGGCAATGCTTCTGTGAATACTGACGGTGTGTTTACCGGTCCAACCTACAAAATCGGTGAAACAAATTATTATAACGTCGGCGATGCACTGGCTGCGATTAACTCCTCATTTAGCACGTCTCTCGGCGATGCTCTGCTTTGGGATGCCACCGCAGGTAAATTCAGTGCCAAACACGGTACTAATGGTGACGCAAGCGTGATCACTGATGTCGCAGATGGTGAAATTTCAGACTCCAGTTCTGACGCAGTAAACGGCTCACAACTCCACGGCGTGAGCAGTTATGTTGTTGATGCGCTGGGGGGTGGTGCCGAAGTCAATGCAGACGGCACCATCACTGCGCCGACGTACACCATTGCTAATGCTGATTACGATAATGTCGGTGATGCCCTGAATGCTATCGATACCACTCTTGACGACGCTCTGCTCTGGGATGCGGACGCCGGTGAAAATGGTGCATTTAGCGCCGCTCACGGAAAAGATAAAACTGCCAGTGTAATCACTAACGTCGCTAACGGTGCAATCTCTGCTGCCAGCAGCGACGCGATTAACGGCTCACAACTCTATACCACCAATAAGTACATCGCTGATGCGCTGGGTGGTGACGCAGAAGTCAACGCTGACGGCACCATCACCGCACCGACTTACACCATTGCGAACGCCGAGTACAACAACGTCGGTGACGCCCTGGATGCGCTTGATGATAACGCCCTGCTGTGGGATGAGACTGCCAATGGCGGTGCTGGAGCCTACAATGCCAGCCATGACGGTAAAGCCAGCATCATCACTAATGTCGCTAATGGCAGTATTAGTGAGGACAGTACCGATGCAGTGAACGGTTCTCAGTTGAATGCGACGAATATGATGATTGAGCAGAACACCCAAATTATCAATCAGCTCGCTGGTAACACCGACGCAACCTATATCCAAGAAAACGGTGCGGGTATTAACTATGTGCGTACTAACGACGACGGCTTAGCGTTCAACGACGCCAGCGCACAGGGTGTTGGCGCTACAGCTATAGGTTATAACTCTGTCGCCAAAGGCGATAGCAGCGTAGCTATTGGTCAGGGCAGCTACAGCGACGTTGATACGGGTATCGCCCTGGGTAGCAGCTCTGTTTCCAGCCGAGTGATTGCCAAAGGCTCCCGTGACACCAGCATAACGGAAAATGGCGTTGTTATTGGTTACGACACCACGGATGGCGAACTGCTCGGTGCATTGTCTATCGGTGATGACGGTAAATATCGTCAAATCATCAACGTAGCCGATGGTTCCGAAGCCCATGACGCCGTTACGGTTCGTCAATTGCAGAATGCGATTGGTGCGGTCGCAACCACGCCGACTAAATACTTCCACGCTAATTCAACGGAAGAAGATTCACTGGCAGTGGGAACTGACTCGCTGGCAATGGGTGCGAAAACCATCGTGAATGGCGATAAAGGTATTGGTATCGGTTATGGTGCCTACGTGGACGCGAATGCACTTAACGGCATTGCCATTGGTAGCAATGCGCAAGTCATTCATGTCAACAGTATTGCGATAGGTAATGGTTCTACGACCACTCGTGGCGCTCAAACCAATTATACCGCCTACAACATGGACGCACCGCAGAACTCTGTCGGTGAATTCTCAGTCGGTAGTGCGGATGGTCAACGTCAGATCACTAACGTCGCAGCAGGTTCGGCTGATACCGATGCGGTCAACGTGGGTCAGTTGAAAGTAACGGATGCGCAGGTTTCCCAGAATACCCAGAGCATTACTAACCTGAACAATCAGGTCACTAATCTGGATACTCGCGTTACTAATATCGAAAACGGTATTGGCGACATTGTCACCTCCGGTAGCACCAAGTACTTCAAGACCAACACCGATGGCGTAGATGCCAACGCCCAGGGTAAAGATAGCGTTGCTATTGGTTCTGGTTCCATTGCTGCCGCTGACAACAGCGTCGCACTGGGTACCGGTTCCGTTGCAGAGGAAGAAAATACAATCTCTGTAGGTTCTTCTACTAACCAACGCCGTATCACCAACGTAGCTGCCGGTGTTAATGCCACCGATGCGGTTAACGTGTCGCAGCTGAAATCTTCTGAAGCAGGCGGCGTGCGCTACGACACCAAAGCTGATGGTTCTATCGACTATAGCAATATCACCCTCGGTGGTGGCAACGGCAGTACGACTCGTATCAGCAACGTCTCCGCTGGCGTCAACAACAACGACGCGGTGAACTACGCGCAGTTGAAGCAAAGCGTGCAGGAAACGAAGCAATACACCGATCAGCGGATGGTTGAGATGGATAACAAACTGTCTAAAACTGAAAGCAAGTTGAGCGGTGGTATCGCTTCTGCAATGGCAATGACCGGTCTGCCGCAGGCTTATACACCGGGTGCCAGCATGGCTTCTATTGGTGGCGGTACTTACAACGGTGAATCGGCAGTTGCTTTAGGTGTATCGATGGTGAGCGCCAATGGTCGTTGGGTCTACAAATTACAAGGTAGTACCAATAGCCAGGGTGAATACTCCGCCGCACTCGGTGCCGGTATTCAGTGGTAATGATCCATTAAGTTAGTGTGACTAAGGGCAAACGCCAAATTGCCTGATGCGTTACGCGCATCAGGCAAGATAAGGCGCTCCGGGTCAACAATCTAAGGGCAATTCTCTGATGAGGATTGCCCTTTTTCTTTACCAGACATCTCCCCCCACAAGAATTGGCCCTACCAATTCTTCGCTTATCTGACCTCTGGTTCACAATTCCCCAATTAAAACTCACATCAATATTGCCAATACATAACATTTAGTTAACCATTCATTGTCATTATCCCTACACAACACAATTGGCAGTGCCACTTTTACACAACGTGTGACAAGGAGATGAGCAACAGACTCATTACACGATGTGCGTGGACTCCAGGAGACCTGCAATGAATCTCTGGCAACAAAACTACGATCCCGCCGGGAATATCTGGCTTTCCAGTCTGATAGCATCGCTTCCCATCCTGTTTTTCTTCTTTGCGCTGATTAAGCTCAAACTGAAAGGATACGTCGCCGCCTCGTGGACGGTGGCAATCGCCCTTGCCGTGGCTTTGCTGTTCTATAAAATGCCGGTCGCTAACGCGCTGGCCTCGGTGGTTTATGGTTTCTTCTACGGGTTGTGGCCCATCGCGTGGATCATTATTGCAGCGGTGTTCGTCTATAAGATCTCGGTGAAAACCGGGCAGTTTGACATCATTCGCTCGTCTATTCTTTCGATAACCCCTGACCAGCGTCTGCAAATGCTGATCGTCGGTTTCTGTTTCGGCGCGTTCCTTGAAGGAGCCGCAGGCTTTGGCGCACCGGTAGCAATTACCGCCGCATTGCTGGTCGGCCTGGGTTTTAAACCGCTGTACGCCGCCGGGCTGTGCCTGATTGTTAACACCGCGCCAGTGGCATTTGGTGCGATGGGCATTCCAATCCTGGTTGCCGGACAGGTAACAGGTATCGACAGCTTTGAGATTGGTCAGATGGTGGGGCGGCAGCTACCGTTTATGACCATTATCGTGCTGTTCTGGATCATGGCGATTATGGACGGCTGGCGCGGTATCAAAGAGACGTGGCCTGCGGTCGTGGTTGCGGGCGGCTCGTTTGCCATCGCTCAGTACCTTAGCTCTAACTTCATTGGGCCGGAGCTGCCGGACATTATCTCTTCGCTGGTATCACTGCTCTGCCTGACGCTGTTCCTCAAACGCTGGCAGCCAGTGCGTGTATTCCGTTTTGGTGATTTGGGGGCGTCACAGGTTGATATGACGCTGGCCCACACCGGTTACACTGCGGGTCAGGTGTTACGTGCCTGGACACCGTTCCTGTTCCTGACAGCTACCGTAACACTGTGGAGTATCCCGCCGTTTAAAGCCCTGTTCGCATCGGGTGGCGCGCTGTATGAGTGGGTGATCAATATTCCGGTGCCGTACCTCGATAAACTGGTTGCCCGTATGCCGCCAGTGGTCAGCGAGGCTACAGCCTATGCCGCCGTGTTTAAGTTTGACTGGTTCTCTGCCACCGGCACCGCCATTCTGTTTGCTGCACTGCTCTCGATTGTCTGGCTGAAGATGAAACCGTCTGACGCTATCAGCACCTTCGGCAGCACGCTGAAAGAACTGGCTCTGCCCATATACTCCATCGGTATGGTGCTGGCATTCGCCTTTATTTCGAACTATTCCGGACTGTCATCAACACTGGCGCTGGCACTGGCGCACACCGGTCATGCATTCACCTTCTTCTCGCCGTTCCTCGGCTGGCTGGGGGTATTCCTGACCGGGTCGGATACCTCATCTAACGCCCTGTTCGCCGCGCTGCAAGCCACCGCAGCACAACAAATTGGCGTCTCTGATCTGTTGCTGGTTGCCGCCAATACCACCGGTGGCGTCACCGGTAAGATGATCTCCCCGCAATCTATCGCTATCGCCTGTGCGGCGGTAGGCCTGGTGGGCAAAGAGTCTGATTTGTTCCGCTTTACTGTCAAACACAGCCTGATCTTCACCTGTATAGTGGGCGTGATCACCACGCTTCAGGCTTATGTCTTAACGTGGATGATTCCTTAATGATTGTTTTACCCAGACGCCTGTCAGACGAGGTTGCCGATCGTGTGCGGGCGCTGATTGATGAAAAAAACCTGGAAGCGGGCATGAAGTTGCCCGCTGAGCGCCAACTGGCGATGCAACTCGGCGTATCACGTAATTCACTGCGCGAGGCGCTGGCAAAACTGGTGAGTGAAGGCGTGCTGCTCAGTCGACGCGGCGGCGGGACGTTTATTCGCTGGCGTCATGACACATGGTCGGAGCAAAACATCGTCCAGCCGCTAAAAACACTGATGGCCGATGATCCGGATTACAGTTTCGATATTCTGGAAGCCCGCTACGCCATTGAAGCCAGCACCGCATGGCATGCGGCAATGCGCGCCACACCTGGCGACAAAGAAAAGATTCAGCTTTGCTTTGAAGCAACGCTAAGTGAAGACCCGGATATCGCCTCACAAGCGGACGTTCGTTTTCATCTGGCGATTGCCGAAGCCTCACATAACATCGTGCTGCTGCAAACCATGCGCGGTTTCTTCGATGTCCTGCAATCCTCAGTGAAGCATAGCCGTCAGCGGATGTATCTGGTGCCACCGGTTTTTTCACAACTGACCGAACAACATCAGGCTGTCATTGACGCCATTTTTGCCGGTGATGCTGACGGGGCGCGTAAAGCAATGATGGCGCACCTTAGTTTTGTTCACACCACCATGAAACGATTCGATGAAGATCAGGCTCGCCACGCACGGATTACCCGCCTGCCCGGTGAGCATAATGAGCATTCGAGGGAGAAAAACGCATGATTATTTCCGCAGCCAGCGATTATCGCGCCGCAGCGCAACGCATTCTGCCGCCGTTCCTGTTCCACTATATGGATGGTGGTGCATATTCTGAATACACGCTGCGCCGCAACGTGGAAGATTTGTCAGAAGTGGCGCTGCGCCAGCGTATTCTGAAAAACATGTCCGACTTAAGCCTGGAAACGACGCTGTTTAATGAGAAATTGTCGATGCCGGTGGCACTGGCTCCGGTGGGTTTGTGTGGCATGTATGCGCGTCGTGGCGAAGTTCAGGCAGCCAAAGCGGCGGACGCGCATGGTATTCCGTTTACTCTCTCGACGGTTTCCGTTTGCCCGATTGAAGAAGTCGCGCCAGCCATCAAGCGCCCAATGTGGTTCCAGCTTTATGTACTGCGCGATCGCGGCTTTATGCGTAACGCGCTGGAGCGAGCAAAAGCAGCGGGTTGTTCGACGCTGGTTTTCACCGTGGATATGCCGACACCGGGCGCACGCTACCGTGATGCGCATTCAGGTATGAGCGGCCCGAACGCGGCAATGCGCCGCTACTTGCAAGCGGTGACACATCCGCAATGGGCGTGGGATGTGGGCCTGAACGGTCGTCCACATGATTTAGGTAATATCTCAGCTTATCTCGGCAAACCGACCGGACTGGAAGATTACATCGGCTGGCTGGGGAATAACTTCGATCCGTCCATCTCATGGAAAGACCTTGAATGGATCCGCGATTTCTGGGATGGCCCGATGGTGATCAAAGGGATCCTCGATCCGGAAGATGCGCGCGATGCAGTACGTTTTGGTGCTGATGGAATTGTGGTTTCTAACCACGGTGGCCGCCAGCTGGACGGTGTACTCTCTTCCGCCCGTGCACTGCCTGCTATTGCAGATGCGGTGAAAGGTGATATAGCCATTCTGGCGGATAGCGGAATTCGTAACGGGCTTGATGTCGTGCGTATGATTGCGCTCGGTGCCGACACCGTACTGCTGGGTCGTGCTTTCTTGTATGCGCTGGCAACAGCGGGCCAGGCGGGTGTAGCTAACCTGCTAAATCTGATCGAAAAAGAGATGAAAGTGGCGATGACGCTGACTGGCGCGAAATCGATCAGCGAAATTACGCAAGATTCGCTGGTGCAGGGGCTGGGTAAAGAGTTGCCTGCGGCACTGGCCCCGATGGCGAAAGGGAATGCGGCATAGTCGTTTGCGCCCCCTCCCCCTAACCCTCTCCCTCAGGGAGCTGTCTCTTGATCAGATCTCCTGATCAAGAGACAGGGGGAGGCCGGGGTGAGGGGAAAAGGCCGCACTGCTCACCAATTTTCTGCTATCCTGCCCCCGCACTAAGGGGGCAGTATGCTAAACATCGTACTTTACGAACCAGAAATTCCGCCAAATACTGGCAACATCATCCGTCTTTGCGCTAATACCGGCTTTCGTCTGCATATCATCGAACCGATGGGATTTGCCTGGGACGATAAGCGCCTGCGCCGCGCGGGGCTGGACTATCACGAGTTTACCGCCGTTACGCGTCATCATGACTTTCGCGCGTTCCTCGAAGCAGAAAATCCCCAGCGCCTGTTTGCCCTCACCACGAAAGGTACGCCTGCTCACAGCGCCGTAAGCTATCAGGATGGCGATTATCTGATGTTCGGCCCGGAAACACGCGGCCTGCCAGCGAGCATTCTTGATGCCCTGCCCGCTGAACAAAAAATTCGCATTCCGATGGTGCCGGACAGCCGCAGCATGAACCTGTCCAATGCGGTGTCAGTTGTGGTGTATGAAGCCTGGCGGCAGCTGGGATATCCGGGAGCGTTGTTGAGAGATTAGTTACTGTATGCCGGATAGATGATTACATCGCATCCGGCACGATCACAGGACATTAGATCCCATCCCCATACTCAAATGTATGGTTAATACCGTTGAAATGCTGGTCCATATCCATTGATGGCTTATCGCTGTCTGGTTTACCGACAATACGAGCCGGAACGCCAGCGGCGGTTGTATGCGGCGGCACCGGTTGCAGCACCACGGAACCTGCGCCAATCTTCGCGCCGCGACCAACTTCAATATTGCCGAGGATTTTCGCGCCCGCGCCAATCATCACACCTTCACGAATTTTCGGGTGACGGTCACCACCAGATTTACCCGTACCGCCAAGCGTCACAGATTGCAGAATCGATACGTCGTTTTCAATTACCGCCGTTTCACCCACAACGATGCCCGTGGCGTGGTCGAGCATAATGCCACGGCCAATTTTTGCTGCCGGGTGAATATCGACCTGGAACGTCACAGAAACCTGGTTTTGCAGAAAGATTGCCAATGCGCGACGCCCCTGATTCCACAACCAGTGACCGATGCGATAGGCCTGCAAGGCATGAAAACCCTTCAGGTATAACAACGGGGTTGAGTATTTATCGACTGCCGGGTCGCGGGTACGCACCGCCTGAATATCACAGGCCGCAGAGGCGATCATTTCCGGGTCAGCGGCGTAGGCTTCTTCCACCACTTCACGGATAGCAATAGCAGGCATAATTGGCGATGACAGCTTGTTCGCCAGCATGTAGCTCAGTGCACTTCCAAGGTTTTCGTGCTTGAGTAGCGTCGCGTGGTAAAAACTGGCCAGCATTGGCTCACAGTCCGCCAGCGTTCTGGCTTCGGCTTTAATATTGTTCCAGACAATTTCCAGTTCTTCACACGACATTGCTTACTCCACACGATGAGATAATGACCGGCCCGTTCTGCGCGGGCCGGGTCATAGCGGTAACAAAGGTTCCCTGGGGTTAGTGGCTGCTGCGCTCGTCCTTGCGTGCACGACCTAATAACGTCAATGCTGCCTCGCGCGCGTTTTTTCCGCAATATAATACTTGATAAATTTCCTCGGTTATTGGCATTTCAACGCCGAAGCGATGCGCCAGTTCGCGGACTTCTTTCGTATTGCGGTAGCCTTCCACCACCTGACCAATCTTCTCCTGCGCGCTTTGTACATCCATGCCCTGACCGAGCATCATGCCAAAACGGCGGTTACGCGACTGGTTGTCGGTACAGGTAAGCACCAGATCGCCAAGCCCCGCCATGCCCATAAAGGTGGCAGGATCGGCACCCAGCGCCGCGCCAAGACGCGACATTTCAGCCAGGCCACGGGTGATTAGCGCCGTACGCGCATTCGCGCCAAAACCGATACCGTCGGACATCCCCGCGCCAATGGCAATGACGTTTTTCACCGCACCGCCAAGCTGCACACCGATGAAATCCGGGTTGCTGTAAACGCGGAAACTTTTGCCACAGTGCAGCAATTGTTGGAGATCATCGGCAAAGGTCTGGTCGGTAGAGGCCAACGAAATAGCCGTCGGTAAACCTGCCGCCAGTTCTTTCGCAAACGTTGGGCCAGAGATAACCGCCAGCGGAATTTGATCGCCTAAGGCCTCACGCGCCACGTCCTGTAACAGACGTCCGGTTTCCGCTTCCAGCCCTTTGGTCGCCCACACCAGACGCGCATCAGGACGCATCAGCGGTTTAATCTGGCGCAGCACTTCACCAAAGACATGGCTGGGTACGACGACGAGAATATTACGGCTGGCTGCCAGCGCAGTGGCGAGATCGCTTTCAAGATGGAGCGTATCGGGAAAAGGCACATCGGGGAGAAACGCGGCGTTACAGCGGTCGCGTTCAAGCGTTGCGATATGTTCAGGGTCATGGCCCCAGAGGACAACCTCGTGGCCATTTCTTGCCAGGGTGATGGCAAGAGCGGTGCCGTACGAGCCGGCACCGATCACAGTCATTGAAGCATTACGTTGGTTCATCAGGCATCCTGATGTTCTTCAGTACCTTCGCCAGCCTGCTGCTGCAAATAGTTCATGAACAGCGCATCGAAGTTAACCGGCGCAAGGTTCAGTTGCGGGAATGTACCGCGGGATACCATGCTGGTGATGCACTCACGAGCATACGGGAACAGAATGTTCGGGCAGTATGCGCCCAGGCAATGTGCCATCTGGGTGCCTTCGATACCCGCGATGGAGAAAATACCGCCCTGCTGAACTTCACACAGGAACGCGGTTTCTTCGCCCAGGGAGGCCGTTACGGTAACACGCAGTACCACTTCGTATACGTCATCTGCCAGTTGGGAAGATGCCGTATCCAGATCAAGTTTAACTTCTGGTTGCCAATCTTTCTGGAAAACGTGCGGCGCGTTCGGCGCTTCGAAAGAGATATCCTTGGTATAAATACGTTGGATCTGGAAAGTCATTTCAGTGTTGTTTTGTTCTGACATGTGTAGAAAACCCTTAAGTGTTGTCCTTAAATACTGCGCAATGTAATGCCAACGTTCACACGTTATTTCAGCAGGGGATCCAGTCCACCACGTGCATCCAATGCATACAAGTCATCACAGCCGCCAATGTGCTGTGCGTCAATAAAAATCTGGGGAACCGTGGTGCGACCGCTGCGTTTGATCATCTCTTCACGCTTGGCGGCGTTGCCATCGATCGGCAGCTCCTGGAAACTCACGCCCTTGCTGCTCAGCAGTGCTTTTGCACGATGGCAATACGGGCAGGTTTCTTTGGTATAGATTTCAACATTGGCCATAAATTAGCTCCTGTTTTTTTACCCTGAAATTTCATGTTGCAGGGCGGCAGCAAAATGGAGTGTCCCCAGAAGCTTATAACAATAAGTCGCTGGGGGCCTAATTGCAGCTAACGGCCTGCATCATGAAAGACGACAGGTAAATTATTTGCCGCGCACCAGAGGCAAGTTTTCGCCAGCCCAGCCAGCAACGCCCTCTTTCAGCACGAATACTTGCGCAAAACCAGCTTTCGTCAGCGCGTTTGCAGGCTCCTGGCACTGCATGCCAGAACCGTCTACCACGATAACCGGTTTGTCTTTGTGCTTCTCAAGCTCACCAACATTGTTGGCTTTGATTTCGCTCGGCAACAGATTGATAGAACCTGCGATATGGCCTTTACGGAAGTCATCACGCTGACGTAAATCCACAACCACAGCGTCTTCTTTGTTGATCAGACGCGTAGCTTCACCACGAGTAATCACCTTCACTTTCGAGGTCAGGCTCTTAAACGTAGTCACAAGAACCGCCACCAGTAACGCGATCCAGGCGATACTCAGTATGGGATGACGGCCAACAAATTGCATAATTTCTTGCATGGGGGGTAACAACTCCCGACGTAGTGATTAAAAAAACCAGGAAAGGAGTATACCTGCGCGGTGCGGCAAATACAGCCAGCGCGTTAACTGGAATGCAATTTTGCGGGGCACGACGAAAAAAAAGCGCAAATCTGGCATCGGCTTGCCGCGAGCGGTCGTATATTTTGATCTTCAGAGGCTATTTTATCGATTCAGCTGTAGTAAAATTACGCAAATTTTGACTCTTGAGTATGAGGTTGTCGCAATGTCGGTTTCTAAAAAACCTATGGTACTGGTGATTCTGGATGGCTATGGCTATCGTGAAGAACAGCAGGATAACGCCATTTTTAGTGCTAAAACCCCGGTAATGGATGCACTGTGGGCCAATCGTCCGCATACCCTGATCGACGCTTCCGGTCTGGAAGTCGGTCTGCCTGACCGTCAGATGGGTAACTCCGAAGTAGGCCACGTTAACCTGGGTGCCGGCCGCATCGTGTATCAGGACCTGACTCGTCTGGACGTTGAAATCAAAGATCGCGCTTTCTTTGCTAATCCAGTGCTGACTGGCGCGGTAGATAAAGCTAAAAACGCAGGTAAAGCAGTACACATTATGGGTCTGCTCTCCGCAGGCGGCGTACACAGCCACGAAGATCACATCATGGCGATGGTAGAACTGGCAGCTGAACGCGGCGCAGGAAAAATCTACCTGCACGCATTCCTTGACGGTCGCGACACCCCGCCGCGCAGTGCTGAATCCTCGCTGAAAAAATTTGAAGAGAAATTTGCTGCGCTGGGTAAAGGCCGCGTAGCGTCCATCATTGGTCGTTACTACGCGATGGACCGCGATAACCGTTGGGATCGCGTTGAAAAAGCCTATGACCTGCTGACTCTGGCGCAGGGTGAGTTCCAGGCCGATACTGCCGTTGCTGGTTTGCAGGCAGCTTATGCTCGCGACGAAAACGACGAGTTCGTGAAAGCGACCGTTATTCGTGCAGAAGGTCAGCCAGATGCGGCAATGGAAGACGGCGATGCGCTGATTTTCATGAACTTCCGTGCTGACCGCGCGCGCGAAATCACTCGTGCATTCGTAAATGCTGATTTCGACGGCTTCGCGCGTAAGAAAGTGGTTAACGTCGATTTCGTGATGCTGACCGAATACGCTGCCGACATCAAAACCGCAGTGGCTTACCCACCAGCTTCCCTGGTTAACACCTTCGGCGAGTGGATGGCGAAAAACGACAAAACTCAGCTGCGTATTTCCGAAACCGAAAAATATGCTCACGTCACTTTCTTCTTTAACGGTGGCGTAGAAGAGTCGTTCAAAGGCGAAGATCGCATTCTGATCAACTCACCGAAAGTGGCTACCTACGATCTGCAACCGGAAATGAGCTCCGCAGAGCTGACCGAAAAACTGGTTGCGGCCATCAAGAGCGGCAAATACGACACCATCATCTGTAACTATCCGAACGGCGACATGGTAGGTCACACCGGGGTGATGGAAGCGGCGGTTAAAGCGGTTGAAGCACTGGATCACTGCGTGGAAGAAGTCGCGAAAGCGGTTGAGTCCGTGGGTGGACAACTGCTGATCACCGCTGACCACGGTAACGCTGAACAGATGCGCGATCCGGCAACGGGTCAGGCACACACAGCACACACCAACCTGCCAGTTCCGCTGATTTACGTTGGTGATAAGAACGTGAAAGCGGTTGCAGGCGGCAAACTTTCTGACATCGCGCCGACCATGTTGTCGCTGATGGGTATGGAAATCCCGCAAGAGATGACTGGTAAGCCGCTGTTCATCGTGGAATAATCCCTCCCCATGAGGGGAAAGGCGATTAATACCATGACACGGGCCGTGAAACCGCGCAGGTTTGCAATCAGGCCCATCATCTACGCCAGCGTTCTTAGCGCTGGCGTATTGTTGTGCGCCTTTTCCGCCCACGCGGATGAGCGTGACCAACTCAAATCTATTCAGGCCGATATCGCCGCAAAAGAGCGCGCGGTACGCCAAAAGCAACAACAACGCGCAAGCCTGCTCGCACAATTGAAAAAGCAGGAAGAAGCGATCTCTGAAGCCACCCGTAAGCTGCGCGAAACGCAAAACACGCTCAATCAACTCAATAAACAGATTGATGAGATGAACGCGTCGATTGCCAAACTGGAGCAGCAAAAAGCCGCCCAGGAGCGCAGCCTCGCCGCGCAACTGGATGCCGCATTCCGTCAGGGCGAGCATACCGGTATTCAGCTAATTCTCAGCGGTGAAGAAAGCCAGCGTGGACAGCGTTTACAGGCTTATTTCGGCTATCTCAACCAGGCGCGACAAGAAACCATTGCCCAGTTGAAGCAAACGCGTGAAGAAGTCGCCATGCAGCGTGCTGAACTGGAAGAGAAACAAAGCGAGCAACAAACGCTGTTATATGAACAGCGCGCCCAACAGGCGAAACTGACTCAGGCGCTGAACGAGCGTAAAAAGACGCTGGCAGGGCTGGAGTCTTCCATCCAGCAAGGTCAGCAACAGTTGAGCGAGCTGCGCGCCAACGAATCCCGTCTGCGTAACAGCATTGCCCGTGCGGAAGCCGCGGCGAAAGCGCGTGCAGAACGAGAAGCACGTGAGGCCCAGGCGGTTCGCGACCGCCAGAAAGAAGCGACGCGTAAAGGCACCACCTACAAACCGACTGAAAGCGAAAAATCGCTGATGTCCCGTACCGGTGGTCTGGGCGCGCCGCGTGGTCAGGCATTCTGGCCGGTTCGCGGGCCGACGCTGCATCGCTATGGCGAACAGCTACAGGGTGAATTACGCTGGAAAGGGATGGTTATCGGTGCCTCTGAAGGTACTGAAGTTAAAGCGATTGCCGACGGTCGGGTGATTCTGGCTGACTGGCTGCAAGGTTACGGTCTGGTGGTGGTGGTTGAGCACGGTAAAGGCGACATGAGTCTTTACGGCTATAATCAGAGCGCACTGGTGAGCGTTGGTTCGCAGGTTCGCGCGGGCCAGCCAATTGCACTGGTGGGCAGCAGTGGCGGTCAGGGTCGGCCTTCACTCTATTTCGAAATTCGCCGCCAGGGTCAGGCGGTCAATCCACAGCCGTGGTTGGGAAGATAAGTTTTGTTTCCATTTCGTCGTAACGTTCTTGCATTTGCCGCTCTGTTGGCGCTCTCCTCCCCCGTACTTGCTGGCAAACTTGCCATCGTCATTGATGATTTTGGGTATCGCCCGCACAACGAAAACCAGGTGCTGGCGATGCCCTCCGCTATCTCCGTCGCTGTATTACCCGATTCACCGCACGCCAGAGAGATGGCGACCAAAGCGCATAACAGCGGGCACGAAGTGTTGATTCATCTCCCGATGGCACCACTGAGTAAACAGCCGCTGGAGAAAAATACGCTGCGCCCGGAGATGAGCAGCGACGAAATTGAGCGCATTATTCGTAGTGCGGTCAATAACGTGCCCTATGCCGTGGGGATCAACAACCACATGGGTAGCAAGATGACCTCTAACCTGTTTGGTATGCAGAAAGTGATGCAGGCACTGGAGCGTTACAATCTTTACTTCCTCGACAGCGTAACCATCGGTAATACCCAGGCGATGCGCGCCGCGCAAGGTACTGGCGTGAAGGTGATCAAACGGAAGGTGTTCCTCGACGATTCGCAGAACGAAGCGGACATCCGTGTGCAATTTAATCGCGCAATTGATCTGGCGCGTCGCAACGGTTCAACCATTGCCATTGGGCATCCTCACCCTTCAACGGTACGCGTGCTACAACAGATGGTTTATAACCTGCCGCCAGACATTACGCTGGTGAAAGCCAGCAGCTTGCTGAATGAACCGCAGGTTGATACTTCTACACCGCCGAAAAACGCTGTGCCTGATGCACCGCGTAATCCGTTCCGTGGCGTGAAGCTGTGCAAACCGAAGAAACCGATAGAACCTGTTTATGCTAATCGCTTCTTTGAAGTATTAAGCGAAAGCATCAGCCAGAGCACGCTGATCGTTTACTTCCAGCATCAGTGGCAAGGCTGGGGCAAACAGCCCGAAGCGGCGAAGTTTAACGCTAGCGCAAATTAAAGGCGCTACGCGTAATGCGATGGTGCGACCGCGTTTTGTCGCGCCATTGCCATAAGCGGAAAGACCACAGTAACGCCTGGTAACCGACCTTCACGCTGCGCACATTGGTAATCAGGCGCTTATACATACCGGAAGTAAATATCTCGGCAATCATCCGTTGGCGGGTAAGAATATCCGGCTCTTTGCGCACCGCATGGCAAACACGCAATGCTTCGTAAGTTATTTGCTGATGAAATTCCGGATAAATCGTAATTTTGTCGGCATAATTTCGATTTAATTTCTCCAGCAGGCGGGTAATCTTAATATAGTGACGTTGATAATTAAGGTTTTTATTCCCTTGTCTATGCAACCGACTCACTGACGTATTATGCAGATAATATTTATATAATGATTGCTCGGTATATCGCGCACGCAGCGCGTTAAACATGAATTCTGTTGTCCAGACAATATCCTGATGATGTAATCCGGCAATAAATTTAATGTTATTTTTAACAATAACATCACGGCGATAAACCCCCATCCAGACAACGTGAGTCCAACGGCGCGAAGAAAGCCCCATCCGCAGCCAGTCCGGGCCGGTTAATACGCCGGTTGAGCGAAGGCGATCGCTGGGGATGGATTGCCAGGTTTCTCCCGTTTCACGAAAACACCAGTCAGCGTTGCACTGCGCCACGTCGAGGTCATCCTCTAACGCCATGGTCATCAGCGTTTCGTACATGGTGGGATAGACCTCATCGTCAGCATCGACAAAAGCGACATATTTGCCCGTCGCCACCTCGATCCCACGATTACGCGCTACCGATGCGCCAGCATTCGCCTGATGCAACAAACGAACGTGCGGATAGTTTTCTGCGTAATGCTTTGCTATTTCAACAGAATTATCCGTTGAACCATCGTTAATAATAATGATTTCCAGAGCAGTCCAGGTTTGCGTAATTAAAGATTCCATACAAGTGCGGAAATCATCGCCCGCATTATATAACGGAATAATAACACTAAGTTTATTGGTGCTGTTCATCATAAATTACCGACGACCTCTGAAGTTATCCTGACGTTTTACAGGCTTTGTATTAAGAAACTATTAAGCCTGTGAGATATTATTTTTACAGGTGAGAGAGTCACTTCAGGGTAGAGAGATAATGAGAGCAGCTATATAAGAGATCAGCGCAATTACGATATCTTTATTACACTGACAGGATTTTACATATTTAACGGATTATCCTCAGGCAAAAGGGCTGGAATACCAGCCCTTGTTCGTGTTAATCCCAACTCAGAATTACTTTCCCGGACTGGCCCGAACGCATAGCGTCAAAGCCCTTCTGGAAATCATCGATAGAGAAACGATGGGTAATGATCGGCGAGAGATCCAGACCTGACTGAATCAGCGCCGCCATCTTGTACCAGGTTTCAAACATCTCACGACCGTAAATACCTTTAATGAACAAGCCTTTAAAGATTACTTTGGTCCAGTCGATAGACATATCGGACGGTGGAATACCCAGCATCGCAATGCGACCGCCGTGGTTCATGGTGTCGAGCATGGTACGAAACGCTGGCGGCGCGCCGGACATTTCCAGACCGACATCAAAGCCTTCGGTCATGCCCAGTTCTGCCATCACATCATTAAGGTTTTCTTTAGCGACGTTGACCGCACGGGTGATACCCATTTTGCGCGCCAGCTCAAGGCGGTATTCGTTAACATCGGTGATCACCACATTGCGTGCACCAACGTGTTTCGCCACCGCCGCAGCCATAATACCTATCGGACCTGCACCAGAAACCAGCACATCTTCGCCCACCAGATCGAACGACAGCGCGGTATGCACGGCGTTACCGAAGGGATCAAAAATGGAAGCCAGGTCGTCGGAGATATTGTCGGGGATTTTGAAAGCGTTGAACGCCGGAATCACCAGATATTCGGCGAAGCAGCCAGGACGGTTAACACCGACACCAATGGTGTTGCGGCACAGATGGGTACGACCGCCACGACAGTTGCGACAGTGACCGCAGGTGATATGGCCTTCGCCAGAAACGCGATCACCGATTTTGAAGCCTTTCACTTCCTGACCAATACCTACCACTTCACCGACATATTCATGGCCTACGACCATCGGCACCGGGATGGTTTTTTGCGACCACTCATCCCAGTTATAGATGTGAACGTCAGTCCCGCAGATGGCTGTTTTACGGATTTTAATCAGCAGATCGTTATGCCCGAGTTCCGGTACAGGAACGTCGGTCATCCAGATGCCCTCTTCCGCTTTCAGTTTGGATAACGCTTTCATCTCACATCCTCAGGCGATAACGCCCAGTTGTTTACCAATACGCGTGAATGCTTCTACTGCACGCGTAATTTGCTCAGGGGTATGCGCCGCAGACATCTGGGTACGAATACGCGCCTGACCTTTCGGAACGACCGGATAGAAGAAACCGGTGACGTAAATGCCCTCTTTTTGCAGCTCACGGGCAAATTTCTGCGCCACTACTGCATCGCCAAGCATGACCGGAATAATGGCATGATCGGCTCCCGCCAGGGTAAAGCCCGCCGCCGACATTTGCTCACGGAACTGGCGCGCGTTCGCCCACAGACGGTCACGCAGTTCGCTGCCCGCTTCGACCATCTCCAGTACTTTGATGGACGCGGCAACAATGGCCGGTGCCAGCGAGTTGGAGAACAGGTACGGACGAGAACGCTGGCGCAGCCACTCAACCACCTCTTTGCGCGCCGCGGTATAACCACCAGAAGCCCCGCCCAGCGCTTTACCAAGCGTACCGGTGATAATATCGACCCGGCCCATCACATCGCAGTATTCATGGGAACCACGACCATTTTCACCGACAAAACCGACCGCGTGGGAGTCGTCTACCATCACCAGGGCATCGTATTTATCTGCCAGATCGCAAACGCCCTTCAGATTGGCAATCACGCCGTCCATCGAGAATACACCATCGGTGGCAATCAGCACATGACGCGCACCGGCTTCACGCGCTTCTTTCAGACGAGCTTCAAGCTCCTGCATATCGTTGTTGGCATAGCGATAGCGTTTAGCTTTACACAGACGCACACCATCAATAATAGACGCGTGGTTCAGTGCGTCGGAGATAATGGCGTCTTCCGCGCCCAGCAGCGTTTCAAACAGGCCACCGTTAGCATCAAAGCAGGAAGAGTAGAGAATCGCATCTTCCATCCCCAGGAAGGCCGCCAGTTTTTGTTCAAGCTCTTTATGGCTGTCCTGAGTGCCGCAAATAAAACGCACCGAAGCCATGCCGAAACCGTGAGAATCCATTCCCGCCTTTGCCGCCGCAATCAGATCAGGATGATTCGCCAGCCCGAGATAGTTGTTGGCACAAAAGTTAATGACGTGGCTTCCATCAGCCACAGTGATATCTGCTTGCTGCGCAGACGTAATAATGCGCTCTTCTTTAAACAACCCTTCCGCCCGTGCGGTTTCCAGATCGTTGGTTAACTGCTGATAAAATTCTCCACGCATTGCGATTCTCCAGACAGGGCAAATTCCAGCACATATTACCCAAACTTATAGGTCGCGACGAGATGACGCGTTAACACTTCTGCAAAATTCAGGATAAATAACGTGTAACTTGATGTCTCTCAACACCTACAGATAGTAGAAAAACTGTACAGTTTTGGCTGGGCATAATGATGATTGATTTTACTGCATTGATATAAAAAGAAAAAATGATGCCAAAGCATCATTTTTCCTATCTCAGTTGGTATCAAAACGCTACCCACTAATGGAGGGAAACCTATTTTCTTGAAAGGAAAATTCTCAGCGCCTGCATTTTTGCCCCTAAAGTGTTACTCCTGAAGCAGCGAAACAAATCGAACCATTTTCCTCTCCCCAGATAGTTTAGGTTGAAGAGATCGGGGCGTTTGTAATAGCACATGACAAAAATGCCCTGGTCATCATCCACAATGTTATTATTTAGTGTTATTTTTTGACTTTCCAGAACTAATTTATAGAATTCTTTCCATTTATGCTGTGAACCAACAATTGCGCCCCCAATAATATATACATGATTGCCAATCATGAAATCAAAAACCTGTTGTTGAGATGTGACAGTAAGCCCTTTTTTTATAGTGAAAAGATGCATCTTACTTTCATCAAATGGGAAATCCCAAATTTTCAATCCTCGAGTTACATTTGGCTTACGGCAATAGCCAAAATCTATCCACGCAACAAGAGGCGTTTTCACTAAGCCCATGTTGATAGCTTTATTTACAAAATAGGCCTTAAGGTTACATACCAAAACATACTCTGGTGACCAGTACTCTGGGTTTTTTAATTGTCGAGGCTCAAGTCTATTTGTAAACGACTCATCTTTTTGAATTTTTTCGATACGACTTCTGATATATCTAAATTTCTTTTTTATATCGATAACGATAACCGTTGTTGGTTTTCCGTTGCGAATCGCTTCAACCCTTGGTTTCAAATCGGGAGAAGTGAAAATAATCATCTCATTTTCAAGTGCGGCCAGACGCTCAAAGTAACTAAAATAAACATCAACTGAACGAGCTAGTTTTTCACGGAACCCTTTATTAGCAGTCCAATCCCCTCTACCAATGTCAAAATATGCAGTGATAATTGTGGTGGATGATTTCATTACTAATAAGACCATTAATATAAAAAAAGAATTATATCATAAATATTAACAGAATGTATACTGTATATTATCCATTCAAATGCTTCCGTTATTTATCATACATCGGAATATTGATACTAAAGCACTATTCACATGCAAAACCAACATCCGCCATGAAGGACTAGCTAAAACCCAAACTAGTTTGTTGCAATTAGCATCCTTGCACCTCTATGTAAAGGGCTGAAGGGATTCGGATGTGATGGTATGATTACAGACATTCGTGTCTGAGATTGTCTCTGACTCCATAATTCGAAGGTTACAGTTATGATCATCGTTACCGGCGGCGCGGGCTTTATCGGCAGCAACATCGTTAAAGCCCTGAATGATAAAGGCATCACCGATATTCTGGTGGTGGACAACCTGAAAGACGGCACCAAGTTTGTGAACCTGGTGGATCTGAATATCGCAGACTATATGGATAAGGAAGACTTCCTGATCCAGATTATGGCTGGCGAAGAGTTCGGCGATGTCGAAGCGATTTTCCACGAAGGCGCGTGCTCTTCCACCACCGAGTGGGACGGCAAGTATATGATGGATAACAACTATCAATACTCCAAGGAGCTGCTGCACTACTGCCTGGAGCGTGAAATCCCGTTCCTGTACGCTTCTTCCGCAGCCACCTACGGCGGACGCACCTCCGACTTTATTGAATCCCGCGAGTACGAAAAACCGTTGAACGTCTACGGTTACTCAAAATTCCTGTTTGATGAATATGTTCGCCAAATCCTGCCGGAAGCGAACTCGCAGATTGTTGGCTTCCGCTATTTCAACGTTTATGGACCGCGTGAAGGCCATAAAGGCAGCATGGCGAGCGTCGCTTTCCATCTCAACACCCAGCTTAATAACGGTGAATCACCGAAGCTGTTCGAAGGTAGCGAGAACTTTAAACGCGACTTCGTCTATGTTGGCGATGTGGCAGATGTAAACCTGTGGTTCCTGGAAAATGGCGTTTCCGGCATCTTCAACCTCGGCACCGGTCGTGCGGAATCCTTCCAGGCTGTAGCTGATGCTACGCTGGCTTATCACAAGAAAGGCCAGATCGAATACATTCCGTTCCCGGATAAGCTGAAAGGCCGCTACCAGGCGTTCACTCAGGCAGATCTGACAAATCTGCGCGCGGCGGGTTACGACAAACCGTTCAAAACCGTTGCTGAAGGTGTAACGGAATACATGGTCTGGCTGAATCGCGACGCATAAGAGCTCTGCATGAAAATACTGGTGATCGGCCCGTCTTGGGTTGGCGACATGATGATGTCGCAAAGTCTCTATCGCACGCTCCAGGCGCGCTATCCCCAGGCGATAATCGATGTGATGGCACCGGCATGGTGCCGTCCATTATTATCGCGGATGCCGGAAGTTAACGAAGCTATCCCTATGCCTCTCGGTCACGGAGCGCTGGAAATCGGCGAACGCCGCAAACTGGGTCATAGCCTGCGTGAAAAGCGCTACGACCGCGCCTACGTCTTACCTAACTCCTTCAAATCCGCATTAGTGCCTTTCTTCGCGGGTATTCCTCATCGCACCGGCTGGCGCGGCGAGATGCGCTACGGTTTACTCAACGATGTACGCGTGCTCGATAAAGAAGCCTGGCCGCTAATGGTGGAACGCTATATAGCGCTGGCCTATGACAAAGGCATTATGCGCACAGCACAAGATCTGCCGCAGCCATTGTTATGGCCGCAGTTGCAGGTGAGCGAAGGTGAAAAATCATATACCTGTAATCAATTTTCGCTTTCATCAGAACGTCCGATGATTGGTTTTTGCCCGGGTGCGGAGTTTGGTCCGGCAAAACGCTGGCCACACTACCACTATGCGGAGCTGGCAAAGCAGCTGATTGATGAAGGTTATCAGGTGGTTCTGTTTGGCTCGGCGAAAGATCATGAAGCAGGCAATGAGATTCTTGCCGCTTTAAATACCGAGCAGCAGGCATGGTGTCGGAACCTGGCGGGGGAAACACAGCTTGATCAAGCGGTTATCCTGATTGCAGCCTGTAAAGCCATTGTCACTAACGATTCTGGCCTGATGCACGTTGCGGCGGCGCTCAATCGTCCGCTGGTTGCCCTGTATGGTCCAAGTAGCCCGGACTTCACACCGCCGCTATCCCATAAAGCGCGCGTGATCCGTCTGATTACCGGCTATCACAAAGTGCGTAAAGGTGACGCTGCGGAGGGTTATCACCAGAGCTTGATCGACATTACTCCCCAGCGCGTACTGGAAGAACTCAACGCGCTATTGTTACAAGAGGAAGCCTGACGGATGCGGGTTTTGATCGTTAAAACATCGTCGATGGGCGATGTTCTCCATACGTTGCCCGCACTCACTGATGCCCAGCAGGCAATCCCAGGGATTAAGTTTGACTGGGTGGTGGAAGAAGGGTTCGCACAGATTCCTTCCTGGCACGCTGCCGTTGAGCGAGTTATTCCTGTGGCAATACGTCGCTGGCGTAAAGCCTGGTTCTCGGCCCCCATAAAAGCGGAACGCAAAGCGTTTCGTGAAGCGCTACAAGCAGAGAACTATGACGCAGTTATCGACGCTCAGGGGCTGGTAAAAAGCGCGGCACTGGTGACACGTCTGGCGCATGGCGTAAAGCATGGATTGGACTGGCAAACCGCTCGCGAACCTTTAGCCAGCCTGTTTTACAATTGTAAGCATCATATTGCAAAACAGCAGCACGCCGTAGAACGCACCCGCGAACTGTTTGCCAAAAGTTTGGGCTATAGCAAACCGCAAACCCAGGGCGATTATGCTATCGCACAGCATTTTCTGACGAACCTGCCTACAGATGCTGGCGAATATGCCGTATTTCTTCATGCGACGACCCGTGATGATAAACACTGGCCGGAAGAACACTGGCGAGAATTGATTGGTTTACTGGCTGATTCAGGAATACGGATTAAACTTCCGTGGGGCGCGCCGCATGAGGAAGAACGGGCGAAACGACTGGCGGAAGGATTTGCTTATGTTGAAGTATTGCCGAAGATGAGTCTGGAAGGCGTTGCCCGCGTGCTGGCCGGGGCTAAATTTGTAGTGTCGGTGGATACGGGGTTAAGCCATTTAACGGCGGCACTGGATAGACCCAATATCACGGTTTATGGACCAACCGATCCGGGATTAATTGGTGGGTATGGGAAGAATCAAGTAGAGTGTCGTTCTACAAGTATGTCTCTTGCAGATTTGCCAGCTCAAACCGTTTTTCAAAATTTAAATCTTGAAATAATAACCAATAAGTTGACATCGGAGATAAGATGACCTCAACATTATTTTTCTCTCTCGAGAAAAAAAACTGGATAGCGTACTGGAACAGAGCTCTCGTATTCTTATTCATTACCACCTATTTTTTGGGTGGGATTACAAGGTATAAACATCTTATTGTTATTCTTATGACAATAACGACAATCGTCTATCTCTGCAAACGGCCAAAACACTATCTCTCACTATTTAAAACATTTCTTTTTGGTAGTGTTGCCATATTAACTATTGCTGCATTGCTGTCACTTCTTCAATCCCCTGATGCAGGTGCTAGCATGAAGGAAATTTTCAAAGCTATTATTGAGAATACTTTACTATGCACAATAGCAATACCGATCATATTGAGAGACGAGAAAAGAGAAGATGTCGAAAAAATCGTTTTCTTCTCATTTATTAGTGCGTTGGGCTTACGCTGTTTTTCTGAATTGATTACCTATTATAAGGACTATCAACAAGGGATAATGCCATTCGCAGATTATAGACACCGTAGCATTTCTGACTCGATGGTCTTTTTATTCCCTGCATTGTTAAATCTCTGGCTTATCAAATCAGCAAAATACCGCATTTCTTTTGTGGTTCTAAGCGTTATTTTTATTTTTCTGATATTAGGAACTTTATCCAGAGGGGCCTGGCTTTCCGTGTTAGTCATTGGATTAATATGGATTCTGATGTTTAAACAATGGAAGTTACTATTAGTAGGAGTAATGGTTGCCATCATTGCATTGTCGGTTATTTTCACACATAAGGAGATGACCGCAAAGCTAACGTATAAACTTCAACAAACTAATAGTTCTTATCGCTATGCAAATGGTACTCAAGGCAGCGCACTCGATCTAATATTAGAAAATCCTGTTATTGGTTATGGTTACGGTAACGTTGCATATAAAGATGTCTATAATAAACGTGTCATTGATTATCCAGAATGGACCTTTAGACAATCAATAGGGCCACATAATTTTGCGCTATTCATCTGGTTTGGCACTGGTTTATTAGGGCTGGTAAGTCTTATGATGCTATACTGTGCAATATTGAAAGAGTGTATAAAAAATGGCGTCAAGAATAAATATCGCTCACCATATAATGCATATTATATAATCTTACTATCTTTTATAGGTTATTTTGTTATCCGTGGAAACGTAGAACAAATTGAACCAAATTTATTAGGCGTTTACGCCGGCTTATTATTAGCGATGAAAAACAAATAAAAAATAAAAAAGGCTGCATAATGCGGCCTTTTTATTTATTCAAACCAATTATGAATAACCTCTTCGAATCTTTGAGTTACGCCATCCCAACTGTAGTGTTCAAACACAAAGTCCTGACCTTGCTTTGCAACTGCTGTTAATTCAGGATTCGCTAACGTTTTTAAAATATCGCTGCTTATGGAGTCTGCAGTCATAGGTTCTTTTAAATGGAATCCCGTAGTATTTTCTTTGACAAATTCCGTCATCCCCCCACGCGTACTCACTAAAACAGGCTTACCAGCACCCATAGCTTCAATTGCCACCATGCAAAATGGTTCCTGGAACTGGGAAGGAATGACGACTAAATCTGCCAGTGGGTAATAACAATGCATCTTTTCAGGCGGTATGCTTCCTAACATAATGCAACGATCCTTCAAACGTTTTGCAATTTCCCTGACATTGCGTTGATATGCACCTTTGTCACTTTTACTCATTTCTGTATAATCACCAATCACAACTAATTTTAAATTTTTGTGAGCAGCGGCCAATTTTTCGAATGATTGCATCAACAGCAATATGCCTTTGTCAGGGACGATACGCCCAGCATAAAAAATAATTTTCTCTTCAGGGGAGATATTAAGTTCGCTTCTAGTGATCGGCTGAAAATTAGATTGATAGGTTTCTAAATCAATTCCATTTGGTACAATCTCAATATCTGCATTTGCTAAATAAGATTGGTAATACTTTTTCAAGTATAAACTAGGCACTATCATTTTAACATTTTGCTCAAGCAATTTTGGTTCAAATGCATTATGCATATGTATAACCACTCTTGCCTGAGGAGCTCGCTTACGAATTTGAGTGTATAGCTTCATGCTATTATGAACTACAATAACACTTTCTTTCGTTATAGGAAAATCATGTGCAATATTCAATATTCTCTGTGAATATGGAAGAGGATCAAGTCTTGTCCATTTTTGAAATAACCGCTTATATATGCGACTGAATCCAACCCTATGAATACTACAATTATCATTAACAAAGGTGTAATTTGAGTATCCTGGATTTTTGATACAAACAATACGATTTGGAAAATTGGTACGCTGAGCAACCTGATACATCCACGTTTCAACAGCAGCCGCTCCGCGAGGAGGAATTGAAAAAATAGGAGTAACCGTAAATATTATTTTATCAACCATCTCGTATATTAACCTTTCATAACATTATATTTAATTGCTGTAAAAACACCATCGAGAAATTTTTTCTGGTAAAGCAAGTGTTTATATTTTTCTTTGTACTCATGTTTTTTAACAGCTTTTTTATAAGGTATATTTCTCCATGGTGATATATTATAAATATTACGAAAATAATCTGCAGAGGCGTAGTTCGCCCAATCATGCCATGGCTTAGTTATACCAGTATAATGTATGAAGACAGTGTCATCATTAATAAACCGGGTGTAATATTCACTATTTTTTTCTTCAAATTCTGACTTTATAGTATAAATACAATTATATTTTCTCGGTAATATTTTAGCATGATGTAGAAACATTAAGTTTAAAATATCTTGATCCGGGTACTTTAATTTTTTTATAATTGACTCATCTGATAATAGATCAAAGAATTTTTCCGTTAGTCTTTGTTTTAACCATTCCCGTAAATTAATATACATTACACCAGAGTTAAAATAGCTACCGTTAAAATCCTCATTACACAAACGCTCAGCGCTTTTACTTTGCATAGCATCTACATCAATTACCACTGCCCCATATTCATCTTTAAACTCTAATGCTATTAACTCGTTCAATGAACCCTTACAGACGATATCAGCATCAAGATATAATAATGAATCCAATCGCGCAGAAAAATAATCAAATGAAAGCAAACGATAATAAATAGATACTGGCCAGATATTTGATTGAGGTAGCGCCTTCAATGGCTCAGAATCAATATGATATAATTTAATTACTGTTTGATACTTCGTTGCTAATTGTGATAATAATTCAATATACTCTTTGTCTAAGTAATCAGCGATTATGTGAAAGGTAAATTTGTTTTGTTTATTATTTTCAAGAATTGAAGCAATTGAAATCGCAGCCCCAACCTGGTAGTTCTCATCAATACCCCATGAGACATTAAACGTTTCCCGTTCATCAAGTTTAACGGGGCGCTTGTCCAGTTCAATTATATCTTTAAATTGAGTAAGATGTTTAAAATCCAATTTAATTACCCTTCATCATAATCATTATTTGCTCTTCAATCCTAGTTTGACTTTTACATCCCTGATTACTTTTTTAATTTTCTTTTTGAATATAAGATATGTATAGCCAAAGTCTTTCAATTCATTTTTTATATTATAGTGCCGTTCAAGATCAATGCGATCTTTTGCTTTTAAAACAGCGGTTGTTTTTTTACCTGAAAGGTCAATTAGTCTTAAACCTTTTTCGGATACTATAAAATTTCCTTTATGAGGATCGCCAGACACCATTCCATGCTGATGCAACTCTTTTATCGATTCTGATAATTGATCCTTCAGATCTTCAGAAATTTCCAAATACTCATTTAACCCGACACCTTCAATATACTCAATGAGCATAATATAATAATGAGCGAAATTTAATGTTTTACGTTCAGCTAGCAAAAAATAGTCATTAATTGATTGGATGCCTTCACCACGTACCCGATCGGTTTGATAAATTAAATTTTCATAATAATCTTTTTTTATGCAAGATTTTAAGAAACGTTCGGTCATTTTATGCTTTGGCGCATAAACTTTAAGTACAAGAGGTCCACGAGCAGTGTCAATAAGAATGACTTTAGTATCATCAATCGAACGAAAAACTTTTAATGTTTTAACCCTGCAAGTTAAAAAGTCATTTAGAACTTGCTCATAAAAGGGATCATTATCTTTTATGAAAACTTTCAACCCATTTATCGTTTTATTATATATCATAATGAATTATTTTAACCTTAAATCTTTAGAAGCATTTTTCTTTATAATACTTTAAATAATTAAAAATGCCTGCCATATAATGCTTTTGTTTAAATTTATGTTTTGCACAATACCGATACTGATTGCTATTTACAGGTTTAAGTAAATCTTCTTTACTCCACGGAGAAGCTGCTTTGGCGATCAAAAAACTACGTGACACCGGATAGTCAGCCCACTCATGCCAGGGTTTTGTAGGTCCCACATAGTGTATAAACACGGTGTCATCATTGACTGGATTATCAACTTTGTCTTTTAATTCATAGTTAATACTATATCGGGTATTATATTTCTCCGAAATAAACTTCACTTTACCATTCAATAATACATTCAGTACATCTTGATCAAGGTGGGTGATTTTACTTACCCAATCTGGGTCACGCAACATTTCAATAGCTTTTGACGAAATGTTATTTAGATTCCACTCATCAATATTTATCAGTAAAAAACCAGCATTGAAATATCCAGAAGCTAACTGTGGTGTAGTTAATACCGAGGCTCGATTTTGCCACCATTCAACATCTCTTTCAGCTACAACTGCGGCAATTTCATTAGTAGAAAATTGATAATCTAAGAGTTCTTTAATACTACCCTTGCAAGCAATATCTGCATCAAGATATAGTATTTTTTCATGTTTATGATAGAAATAATCTGCAATTATAAATCGAAAATATGTTGCGTAAGTCCAGTTTTTCGTGCTTGGTAATGACTTCAGCTTATCACAATTGATAACATAAATATTAATTCTTGAATTATATTGTTTTGCTAAATCAGAAAAATATAATTTGTCTTTATCACTGATATAATCTGTGAAAACATGAAATTCACAAGAGATTTCTCTATTGTTTAATAGAATAGATGCGATGGCTACACCACATCCAAAAAGAAAATTTCTGTCAATACCAAATGCTATATCAAGAGTATTTTTAGATCTTATATTTTGATAATGAAAATTATACTCAAAAAGGATGATGTCACTATCATTGAGTTGAGACATATTTATTCTGTATCCAAAATTTTGGCAAAAATAAGTTACGGGTTACAACGATTTTCGAATCGTTCTTTCCCTGATTTTTGTGGCTTTTGCTTCTGCTTGCGACAGCAGTCCTTGTTCCTGCTTGAGAATGTCTTTAAGCGGGGCGGCAAAATACACTTTCATAAACCGCCAGATATCCCGCTGAGTCAGGCCGATATTCATCGAAGAAAAATAAAGCCCAATAAGATCTTTATCCCGCCAACGACGTGGAACGCGCGTGCGAAGCTGCGCCCGGTGCAGGTCAATTACCGAAATTTTTAACTCCTCTTCCTTACCGGAAAAAGGCAAGTGCAGCAGGAAATGACAGATATAACAGTCACGGTGGTTAATGCCCGCAGCATGCATATCGCGCACCATCGTCGCGACACGCTTAATAAGCATACGCTTTACGCGAACATCTGGAGGGTTAGTCGCCCAGTCAGCACAGTAATCTTCAAGACTTATGGTTGGTGTCAGATCTTCGGTAATAATAAATGAAGTTCTGGTCAGCGGATTCATGCCTTTTTCGCCAAATGCCACCCCATACATAGTATCAACGCCGACATCCCGCAGTCGATGAATCGCATTCCATTCGCGGTCAGCGCCTAATACTGGCATCCGCAATGAGAGTAAATTTTTGATTATCTCTTTCAGGGTCGTGCCGCGATGCCATTTGAGAAAATAGCTTTTGCCCGCCATTTCAAAGCGCAGAGTACGGCGAGTTTCCAGTTCACGAAATACCTCACCCTGCAAGGTTTTAACTTCCTCAAAAGGATCTTTGCCGCGCCATAACGTGGCAAACGGCTCTTTAAGTTCAACCATCCAGACCACCCGTTATGATATCCGCCGCTTTCTCTGGCAGACTGTATAAATCTTGTGTATCAGCATAATGTCGCGCATTTTCCGCCCAGGCCTGGCGCAATGAAGATTGCGTTAACGCTTTGCGTAAAATCTCATTCAATGTTTCCTGGCGGAATGGCTCAGCAATAGCCTCGCCGCAATTAGCGTCGACAATATAATGCGCATAGCCACAAACGGCTGTTGTTAGTACCGGTAATCCTGCAGTAATCGCTTCCAGCAGCACAATTCCCGCCGCTTCCTGGTAGGCAGGATGCAGTAATAAATCCGCCGCCGCCATTAATTCCGAGACATCATTGCGCCCCGAGAAAAAGTGAACATTACTGCGCACGCCGCGTTTTTCTGCCAGCGCCTCAAATTTTCGCGGTTTATCCTGCCCAACAACATATAGCAATGTGTTGTGGCGCAGCGAATCCGGTAACGAAGCAAGTGCTTCAATGGAACGATCGACACCTTTACGCGTGAAGTCTGAACCGACCTGCAACAATAAATATTGTTGTTCGGTTATTCCATTCTTCTTACGGAAGATTTCACGGCTATTGGCTGGCTGCTGGCTATATTTACGATCAGGATAAATCCCCGGTGGCAGAATATGAAAACGCTCCGCTTCAGTCTGATAATGTTTCTGGAAATCGGCGATTTGCTTATCTGTCAGCATCAGCAACTGTGTCGGCTTACCCTGTTCGAAGGTTGCCCGCTCAAAGGCGGCATAATGGCGATAACGTGACGTCAGGCGATAGAAAAAGCCTTTTTCCTGCGCTACTTTCTCGGCATAACAAACATCAGCGGCATAATAAACGTCCAGCCCCGGCATTTTGTTGAATCCAACGACTTTATCGACGGGATGTTCGCGTAAATGTTTTTGCACCCAGGCAAAATACTCCGCATTGCGCCCGTGATTGGTATGCGATTTAACCGGCACTTTGATCAGTTCAAATACATCAGGGCATTCGCCTTCCCACGACTGGGTATAAACCCGAACATGATGACCTCGGGCGGCGACTGTCTGAGCAATACGCATAAAATCACGCTGCAAACCGCCAAAGGGAAAATATTTATATAAACAAAAAGCAACGATCATAACGACGTACCTGTCGTGGAGGAGGGCAGTAATTTATCGACAGCAGCAATGACATCTGCCGCCGGAATAACCGAAAGATACATCTCATTTCGGTCACGCTGATCGCGCGTTGGCATTTCCCGGTAATCTCCCGCCCAGAATTGAATCATGTTATTTGACCAGGGACGCCAGAAAATATGATCTGTCGCACCAAACAGCGATATCAGCGGCGTATTAACTGCAGCGGCAATATGCGCCGGTGCGGAATCAACGCCAATAAACAGCTGCGCATGATCGATTAACGCACCAAGTTCCGGGAAGGTCACCTTTCCAGCCAGCGCCGTTACTGGTGGCGTCTGGCATCCCTGCGCAATTTCATTGACGCAGGCCAGATCGTCTTTATCTGGGCCGGACGTCAGAACGACTTCATAACCACGAGCATGTAAGGCATCAATCACAGCGGAAAACTTGGCGTTGTCCCAGCATTTGAAGATTTGCCGCGCCGTAGGTTGGATAACCACATAATTTTGTCCAACACCAGCGTGATCAAGTTCGCGACGCATACGTTTCCAGCTTGCAGGCGGGTAACTCATGGTTGTCTGCTTCACCAACGAATCAAGTCCCAATGGTGTCAGCACGGATAAGTTACTTTCCACCACATTTCCACCCTGCAACGGCACCAAATGGGTGAAACTTTTACGCCAAAAAGCAGACTGCCGATGATGATAATCCTGGGAAATTTTCACACGAGTATTTAATAAGCGAACCAGTATAGCAACCATCCATTGATCGGTAAGATTGACGATAAGGTCATACTTATTGGCACGTAATACCTTGATGAGATGAAAAAAGTTGGCAATTTTTTCTGAGGCTTTTGCTTTTTTATTTTTTATGCCGTAGAGCGCGTTAATCTCTGGATTTTCAGACAGGATCGGGATGGTGTCCTGATAAAGCAGCACATCGATTTTTGCGTCAGGGTAATTTTTTTTCAGCGAACTAATGACGGGAGTAGTTAATAACATATCCCCATGAAAACGCATCTTAATGAGCAAAATTCTTCGAAATGGCTTATCCACAAGTAACTCTTTTTGTTGAGATTATCCGATTAAGGTGAAGCAGAAAAAGCACGCTACCGCCCCAGGCTCAACAGCTACCTGAATACTGATACCGCACTGATATTGACGCGCTAGTGTATCACTTCTTTCGCGGCAATCCGACCCGAATGATTTTTAAGCACATTGTTGATTTTCAATAAAGAAATCAATCAAATAAAATCATTAGCAACCATATTCTTTCACTGTTGCTCTGCGATTCCTTCCTGCACGTACAGCAGAAATCAATGAATCGCATAAAAATACAAAAAAAGTATAGATGTTCAGCAAGAATTGGCGGGTAAATTGCTATTTAAGTCAAAAACGGGAAAAGTAATGGTAAAGCCACAGCTAAATACATAGAATCCCCAGCACATCCATAAGTCAGCTATTTACTATGCTCGAATTGCTTTACACCGCCCTTCTCTACCTTATTCAGCCGCTGATCTGGATACGGCTCTGGGTGCGCGGACGTAAGGCTCCGGCCTATCGAAAACGCTGGGGTGAACGTTACGGTTTTTACCGCCATCCGCTAAAACCAGGCGGCATTATGCTGCACTCCGTCTCCGTCGGTGAAACTCTGGCGGCGATCCCGTTGGTGCGCGCGCTGCGTCATCGTTATCCTGATTTACCGATTACCGTTACAACCATGACGCCAACCGGTTCGGAGCGCGTACAATCGGCTTTCGGGAAGGATGTTCAGCACGTTTATCTGCCGTATGACCTGCCCGATGCACTCAACCGTTTCCTGAATAAAGTCGACCCTAAACTGGTGTTGATTATGGAAACCGAACTATGGCCTAACCTGATTGCGGCGCTACATAAACGTAAAATTCCGCTGGTGATCGCTAACGCGCGACTCTCTGCCCGCTCGGCCGCAGGTTATGCCAAACTGGGTAAATTCGTCCGCCGCTTGCTGCGTCGTATTACGCTGATTGCTGCGCAAAATGAAGAAGATGGTGCACGTTTTGTGGCGCTGGGCGCAAAAAATAACCAGGTAACCGTTACCGGTAGCCTGAAATTCGATATTTCTGTAACGCCGCAGTTGGCTGCTAAAGCCGTGACGCTACGCCGCCAATGGGCACCACACCGCCCGGTATGGATTGCCACCAGCACTCACGAAGGTGAAGAGAGCGTGGTCATTGCCGCACATCAGGCATTGTTACAGCAATTCCCGAATTTATTGCTCATCCTGGTACCCCGTCATCCAGAACGCTTCCCGGATGCGATTAACCTTGTCCGCCAGGCTGGACTAAGCTATATCACACGCTCTTCAGGGGAAGTCCCCTCCACCAGCACGCAGGTTGTAGTTGGCGATACGATGGGCGAGTTGATGTTACTGTACGGCATTGCCGATCTCGCCTTTGTTGGCGGTTCACTGGTTGAACGTGGTGGGCATAATCCGCTGGAAGCTGCCGCACACGCTATTCCGGTATTGATGGGGCCGCATACTTTTAACTTTAAAGACATTTGCGCGCGGCTGGAGCAGGCAAGCGGGCTGATTACCGTTACCGATGCCACTACGCTTGCAAAAGAGGTGTCCTCTTTACTCACCGACGCCGATTACCGTAGTTTCTATGGCCGTCATGCCGTTGAAGTACTGTATCAAAACCAGGGCGCGCTACAGCGTCTGCTTCAACTGCTGGAACCTTACCTGCCACCGAAAACGCATTGAGGTTGTTATGCAAAAACGGGCGATTTATCCGGGTACTTTCGATCCCATTACCAATGGTCATATCGATATCGTGACGCGCGCCACGCAAATGTTCGATCACGTTATTCTGGCGATTGCCGCCAGCCCCAGTAAAAAACCGATGTTTACCCTGGAAGAGCGTGTGGCGCTGGCACAGCAGGCAACCGCGCATCTGGGGAACGTGGAAGTGGTCGGGTTTAGTGATTTGATGGCGAACTTCGCCCGTAATCAACACGCTACGGTGCTGATTCGTGGCCTGCGTGCGGTGGCGGATTTTGAATATGAAATGCAGCTGGCGCATATGAATCGCCACTTAATGCCGGAACTGGAAAGTGTGTTTCTGATGCCGTCGAAAGAGTGGTCGTTTATCTCTTCATCGTTGGTGAAAGAGGTGGCGCGCCATCAGGGCGATGTCACCCATTTCCTGCCGGAGAATGTCCATCAGGCGCTGATGGCGAAGTTAGCGTAGCGTTTATGCCGGATGGTATGCCATCCGGCGCGCATGAATTACTTCTGGCACTGCCGACAATAAAACGTTGCCCGCTGCGCATGTTTAGTCGCCACAATCGGCGTACCGCACACCCGACACGGCTCGCCTTTTCGCCCGTAAACCTGCAATTCCTGAGCGAAATAGCCCGGTTTACCATCACTTTGCAGAAAATCTTTCAGCGTTGTACCACCCTGCTCAATCGAACGCAGCAACACCGCTTTAATCACCCGAGCTAACAATTCACACTCTGCCAGCGACAGTGATGACGCCAGCCGATCCGGATGGATCCCCGCCGCAAACAGTGATTCGCTGGCATAGATATTCCCTACCCCTACCACCAGCTTGTTATCCATCAGCCACGGTTTAATCGCCGTTTTTTTCTTCGCGCACTTCTGATGCAGATACTCACCATTGAAATCGTCGCTAAGCGGCTCCGGTCCAAGATGGGTCAGCACATTATGCCCTTCCAGCTCTTTGGTCCACAGCCAGGCACCAAAGCGGCGCGGATCGGTGTAGCGCAGCACTTTGCCGTTGCTCATCACCAATTCCACATGGTCATGCTTTTCAGGGGGAAGTTCTTCTGGAAGGATGCGCAGGCTGCCAGACATCCCTAAATGAATGATAATCCAGCCCTCAGGCAGCTCCAGCAGCAGATATTTAGCCCGCCGCTGCACGCTAAGCACTGGTTGGTCGCTTAAACGGTAGATCTCTTCTGAAACCGGCCAGCGCAAGCGTCCGTTGCGCACCACTGCATGAAGAATGGTTGCACCAACGAGATGCGGTTCTATGCCGCGGCGGCTGGTTTCAACTTCGGGTAATTCAGGCATAGCATCTCCAGGAATGAACAGATGCAGTCAATATGGGGGCAAGCAGATAACAAAAAACCCCGCCGGAGCGAGGTTTTTTGTTACATCAAAGCGAGAATTATTTGATTTTCGCTTCTTTGTAGATCACGTGCTGGCGAACAACTGGATCGAATTTTTTCAGTTCCAGTTTTTCCGGCTTAGTACGTTTGTTCTTCGTAGTGGTATAGAAGTGACCAGTACCAGCAGAAGAAACCAGCTTGATTTTCTCACGAATACCTTTAGCCATGATTTATTTCCTCTAAGTACTTAGTACTTTTCGCCACGGGCACGCAGTTCAGCCAGAACTGTATCGATGCCTTTTTTATCGATTACACGCATACCTTTAGCAGATACGCGCAGGGTGACAAAACGCTTCTCGCTCTCAACCCAGAAACGGTGAGAGTGCAGGTTCGGCAGGAAACGGCGTTTAGTCGCGTTCAGTGCGTGGGAACGGTTGTTACCGGTCACCGGACGCTTGCCAGTAACTTGGCAGACTCGGGACATGTCTATTCTCCAAAAATCAAATTAGCTCGAGCTTCGTATGGGGTATTGGCGCCTCGTCAGGCTTTACAGCCCGGTCATCGCAGTTCTATGTGAACTCTCGATTGCCAGGCCCAAATGCCAAACCCGAGATTCTCAAAGGTGGCGTAGTATACGCTGACTCAGCGATGTGCTCAAGTCCCGAACAGACAAAGATCCCGAAGGATCGCGCATAGCGGGTTAAATCCAGCCGCGTTCGGCAAAAGAAACATACTCTCCACGCCCAATCACGATATGGTCGAGCACGCGTAAATCCATGAACTGACAACTCTTTATTATCCGTTCAGTAATGAGTTTATCCGCTTTACTGGGTTCAGCACAACCCGAAGGGTGATTATGTGCAAGGATCAGCGCCGAGGCGTTTATTTTTATCGCTTCGCGGATATTTTCCCGAGGATGGACTTCAACATGGTTTAGCGTGCCGGAAAAAAGACGGCTATGCGTTATAACCCGGTGTTGGGAGTCGAGAAAGATCACCATAAAGATCTCCCGCTCCTCACCCGTGAGCTGGCTTTGTAAAAATTCCCTCGTCATCTCCGGGCTGAGTAAAGGGCTTTCTTCACGCATCCGCACGTTGTAGTAACGCCGCGCCAGTTCAGCAATCCCCTTTAACTGGGCAAATTTCGCCACGCCAATTCCATGAACGCCACTAAATTGTTCATATTCAGAGGTTAACAAGCCATAAAGAGAGCCGAATTTCTCCAGCATCTCTTTTGCCAGGGTTAATACATCTTTACCGCGCGTTCCGGTACGCAGAAATAGCGCCAGCAGCTCGACATCCGTTAAGGCGCTAATACCAAACTTCAGCATTTTTTCGCGCGGCATCAACAGCTGTGAATTGTTTTTCACCTTCACCTCCTTTGTGGTGCTCGCATCCTGTCATAGCCGTTCCGTTAAATCGACGGCCAGTTTTCAATCCTGGAAAGCGCCTCGCAAAGTGATTCTCAGGTGAAGGCACGACAACAAAAGTATTGTGATAAAATCGCCAACTTCTGGTGTCACCCAACAGGAAAAATCATCATGAGCCTGGCCGGTAAAAAAATCGTTCTCGGCGTTAGCGGCGGTATTGCTGCCTATAAAACCCCTGAACTGGTGCGTCGTTTGCGCGATCGCGGGGCCGACGTCCGCGTAGCCATGACCGAAGCGGCAAAAGCCTTTATCACCCCACTTAGCTTGCAGGCGGTTTCTGGTTATCCCGTTTCCGACAGTCTGCTGGACCCGGCAGCCGAAGCCGCTATGGGCCATATTGAGCTGGGTAAATGGGCTGATTTAGTGATTCTCGCCCCTGCCACGGCAGATTTGATTGCCCGTGTTGCTGCCGGAATGGCGAATGACCTGGTATCGACGATTTGTCTGGCTACACCTGCGCCTGTAGCCGTGCTCCCCGCCATGAACCAGCAGATGTACCGTGCCGCTGCCACGCAGCATAATTTAGAGGTGCTTGCTTCCCGTGGTTTGCTCATCTGGGGGCCAGACAGTGGCAGTCAGGCTTGTGGTGATATCGGTCCTGGGCGAATGCTCGATCCGTTAACCATTGTGGATATGGCGGTAGCGCATTTTTCGCCCGTCAACGACCTGAAACATCTGAACATTATGATTACCGCCGGCCCGACGCGTGAACCGCTCGATCCCGTGCGTTATATCTCTAATCACAGCTCCGGCAAGATGGGTTTTGCTATCGCCGCCGCCGCTGCCCGTCGTGGCGCGAACGTCACGCTGGTATCAGGTCCGGTTTCACTACCGACGCCACCGTTTGTTAAACGTGTTGATGTGATGACCGCGCTGGAAATGGAAGCCGCCGTGAATGCTTCTGTACAGCAGCAAAATATTTTTATCGGCTGCGCCGCCGTGGCGGATTATCGCGCAGCTACCGTGGCCCCAGAGAAAATCAAAAAGCAGGCCACGCAGGGTGATGAATTAACAATAAAAATGGTTAAAAACCCCGATATCGTCGCAGGCGTTGCCGCACTAAAAGACCATCGACCCTACGTCGTTGGATTTGCCGCCGAAACAAATAATGTGGAAGAATACGCCCGGCAAAAACGTATCCGTAAAAACCTTGATCTGATCTGCGCGAACGATGTTTCCCAGCCAACTCAAGGATTTAACAGCGACAACAACGCATTACACCTTTTCTGGCAGGACGGAGATAAAGTCTTACCGCTTGAGCGCAAAGAGCTCCTTGGCCAATTATTACTCGACGAGATCGTGACCCGTTATGATGAAAAAAATCGACGTTAAGATTCTGGACCCGCGCGTTGGGAAGGAATTTCCGCTCCCGACTTATGCCACCTCTGGCTCTGCCGGACTTGACCTGCGTGCCTGTCTCGACGACGCCGTAGAACTGGCTCCGGGTGACACTACGCTGGTTCCGACCGGGCTGGCGATTCATATTGCCGATCCTTCACTGGCGGCAATGATGCTGCCGCGCTCCGGATTGGGACATAAGCACGGTATCGTGCTTGGTAACCTGGTAGGATTGATCGATTCTGACTATCAGGGCCAGTTGATGATTTCCGTGTGGAACCGTGGTCAGGACAGCTTCACCATTCAACCTGGCGAACGCATCGCCCAGATGATTTTTGTTCCGGTAGTACAGGCTGAATTTAATCTGGTGGAAGATTTCGACGCCACCGACCGCGGTGAAGGCGGCTTTGGTCACTCTGGTCGTCAGTAACACATACGCATCCGAATAACGTCATAACATAGCCGCAAACATTTCGTTTGCGGTCATAGCGTGGGTGCCGCCTGGCAAGTGCTTATTTTCAGGGGTATTTTGTAACATGGCAGAAAAACAAACTGCGAAAAGGAACCGTCGCGAGGAAATACTTCAGTCTCTGGCGCTGATGCTGGAATCCAGCGATGGAAGCCAACGTATCACGACGGCAAAACTGGCCGCCTCTGTCGGCGTTTCCGAAGCGGCACTGTATCGCCACTTCCCCAGTAAGACCCGCATGTTCGATAGCCTGATTGAGTTTATCGAAGATAGCCTGATTACTCGCATCAACCTGATTCTGAAAGATGAGAAAGACACCACAGCGCGCCTGCGTCTGATTGTGTTGCTGCTTCTCGGTTTTGGTGAGCGTAATCCTGGCCTGACCCGCATCCTCACTGGTCATGCGCTAATGTTTGAACAGGATCGCCTGCAAGGGCGCATCAACCAGCTGTTCGAGCGTATTGAAGCGCAGCTGCGCCAGGTATTGCGTGAAAAGAGAATGCGTGAGGGTGAAGGTTACACCACCGATGAAACCCTGCTGGCAAGCCAGATCCTGGCCTTCTGTGAAGGTATGCTGTCACGTTTTGTCCGCAGCGAATTTAAATACCGCCCGACGGATGATTTTGACGCCCGCTGGCCGCTAATTGCCGCGCAGTTGCAGTAATATGACGCCGGATGACTTTTCATCCGGCGAGTTTCTTTAAACGCCAAACTCTTCGCGATAGGCCTTAACCGCCGCCAGATGTTCCGCCATTTCCGGCTTCTCTTCCAGGTAAGCAATCAGGTCTTTCAGGGTGATGATAGAGATCACTTTGCAGTTGTAATCACGCTCAACTTCCTGAATCGCCGAAATCTCGCTGCGCCCCCGTTCCTGACGATCGAGCGAAATCAACACGCCAGCAAGCGTCGCGCCATTAGCCTGAATAATCTCCATCGATTCGCGAATCGCCGTTCCGGCGGTGATCACATCATCTACCAGCATTACGCGTCCTTGTAACGCGCTACCAACCAGATTGCCGCCTTCACCGTGGTCTTTTGCCTCTTTGCGGTTAAAGCAGTACGGCAGGTCAAGGTCATGATGCTCCGCCAGCGCCACGGCGGTAGTGGTGGCAATCGGGATCCCTTTGTAAGCAGGGCCAAACAGCAGATCGAACTCAAGGCCGGAATCCACCAACGCTTCAGCGTAAAAACGGCCTAACAGTGCCAGATCGCGCCCGGTATTAAACAGCCCGGCGTTGAAGAAATAGGGGCTTTTGCGCCCGGACTTCAACGTAAACTCGCCAAACTTTAACACCTGCTTGCCAAGCGCAAATTCAATAAACTGGCGCTGATATGGTTTCATGCCTTCGCTCCTCATCTTACTTTTCTACAGACAAAAAAAAGGCGACTCATCAGTCGCCTTAAAAATCAGTTTGCCAGCGCCGCCTTCTGCGTCGCTACAATGGATTCGATTCCCCCTCGGGCCAGAGCCAACAAGGTGAGTAATTCTTCGTGGGTGAACGGTTCGCCTTCTGCCGTCCCCTGCACTTCAATGATGCGCCCGTCTTCGGTCATCACTACGTTCATGTCGGTCTCTGCGGCAGAGTCTTCAACGTATTCCAGATCGCAAACCGCTTCGCCGTTCACAATTCCGACAGAAACTGCGGCTACCATCCCTTTCATCGGGTTGGTTTTCAGCTTGCCGTTTTCCACCAGCTTCTGTAGCGCATCTGCCAGCGCCACGCAGGCACCCGTAATCGACGCGGTACGAGTGCCACCATCAGCCTGAAGCACGTCGCAGTCCAGCGTAATGGTGAACTCACCCAGCGCTTTCAAATCTACTGCCGCGCGAAGAGCACGGGCGATCAGACGCTGGATTTCCATTGTGCGTCCACCCTGCTTACCTTTCGCTGCTTCACGAGCGTTACGGGTGTGGGTAGAACGTGGCAGCATGCCGTACTCTGCGGTGATCCAGCCCTGGCCCTGACCTTTCAGGAAGCGCGGCACGCCTTCTTCAATAGAGGCGGTACACAACACTTTGGTATCGCCAAATTCGACCAGCACCGAGCCTTCTGCATGTTTTGTATAGTTACGAGTCAGGGTAACGGGACGCACCTGATTATTGCTACGGCCTGCTGGACGCATATTGAAATCTCCGGCTTGAAACAAATGTGGCTGCGCATTATACGGACTTCCGGCGGTTATTCCTATCCTGACAAGGCATCGATGGCTATAATCCTTCCACCTCTCCTTTTATAAACAGGAACGTCTATGATCCGCAGTATGACCGCCTACGCCCGGCGTGAAATCAAGGGTGAATGGGGGAGCGCAACCTGGGAAATGCGCTCGGTAAACCAGCGTTATCTGGAAACTTACTTTCGTCTGCCGGAGCAGTTCCGTAGCCTTGAACCTGTCGTTCGCGAGCGTATTCGTTCTCGCCTGACGCGCGGTAAAGTGGAATGTACCCTGCGCTATGAGCCAGATGTTAGCGCGCAAGGTGAGCTGATCCTCAACGAAAAACTGGCTAAACAGCTGGTAACTGCCGCGAACTGGGTAAAAATGCAGAGTGACGAAGGGGAAATCAACCCGGTTGATATTCTACGCTGGCCGGGCGTGATGGCAGCCCAGGAGCAGGATCTCGACGCGATTGCCGCTGAAATTCTCGCGGCGTTGGATGGTACCCTGGACGACTTTATCGTCGCACGTGAAACCGAAGGTCAGGCGCTGAAAGCGTTGATCGAGCAGCGTCTGGAAGGCGTCACCGCCGAAGTGGTCAAAGTCCGCGCCCATATGCCGGAAATTCTGCAATGGCAGCGTGAGCGTCTGGTCGCGAAGCTGGAAGATGCTCAGGTTCAGTTGGAAAACAACCGTCTGGAGCAGGAGTTGGTTCTGCTGGCACAACGAATTGACGTTGCCGAAGAGCTGGACCGCCTCGAAGCGCATGTTAAAGAGACGTACAACATTCTGAAGAAAAAAGAAGCGGTTGGTCGTCGTCTGGACTTTATGATGCAGGAATTCAACCGTGAGTCGAACACTCTTGCGTCGAAATCTATCAATGCCGAAGTGACAAACTCCGCCATCGAGCTGAAAGTGTTGATTGAGCAGATGCGCGAGCAGATTCAGAATATTGAGTAACTCGTAACACCAATTCTGACTTTTCAGCCTTCACAAATGCCGCCCACTCAAACAGAGCGGCATTTTTCTTCCCCGCAACTTCAATTCTGTTTTGCGTGCCTGCTCCAGATTTTGCGATGTTTTTTTGCCCAGCACACTGAGAACGTGAGACACTCACAACTGTATATAAATACAGTTACAGATTTACTTTCTTTGCAATCGATATCACATGGAGTGGGCAATGAACGAACATCATCAACCTTTTGAAGAAATACGGCATTATGGCACTGAAGGGCAAGAATTTTGGTCAGCTAGAGAATTGGCACCGTTACTGGATTATCGGGACTGGCGCAATTTTCAAAAGGTACTGGCCCGCGCGACTCAAGCGTGCGAAGCCAGCAATCAAGCTGCATCTGACCATTTCGTTGAAACCACCAAAATGGTTGTATTAGGTTCAGGGGCTCAACGAGAACTTGAAGATGTTCATCTCTCCCGCTATGCCTGTTACCTGGTAGTACAAAACGGCGACCCTGCGAAACCGGTTATTGCGGCAGGGCAAACTTATTTTGCTATCCAGACCCGACGGCAGGAGCTGGCTGACGATGAAGCTTTCAGGCAACTTCGTGAAGACGAAAAGCGTCTTTTTCTGAGAAATGAATTGAAAGAACATAACAAACAATTGGTTGAGGCAGCGCAGCAAGCTGGGGTAGCGACAGCTATCGATTTCGCCATATTTCAGAATCATGGTTACCGGGGGCTGTATGGTGGATTAGATCAGAAAGCCATCCATCAGCGGAAGGGGCTGAAAAAGAGTCAGAAGATCCTGGATCATATGGGTTCAACAGAACTGGCGGCTAATCTCTTTCGAGCTACCCAAACAGAAGAAAAACTCAAGCGGGATGGCGTGAATTCAAAACAGCAAGCTAATACCACACACTTTGACGTGGGTAGCAAGGTGAGGCAAACCATTCAGGAACTTGGCGGAACCATGCCTGAGGAGTTGCCGACCCCGCAGGTCAGCATCAAGCAGTTGGAAAACAGTGTAAAAATTACAGAGAAGAAATAGCAGAAACTAAAAACTCTTTTTGTTGATTGAGATACCCGATGCGTAAGCCAAAGTCCAGGTGCGGTGAACACAATGGCTAAACATTGCACCTTTCTTTTCCACCCCTCAATTTTAACCTATTTTTTCTTATGCATTTTCTCAGACAAGAAGTCAGAAGAATGCATCTACGCTACAGAAAATAGCGATTTCACATAACTACAAGTTATCAATTTCCCCTCACCTTAAAAAATCTCAATCGTGACAATGCGCACAAATCGCTACCCTGCCAGACAGATTTTTAGGGAGAGAACCATGCTGTTACACATTTTGTATTTGGTTGGCATTACTGCCGAAGCCATGACGGGGGCGCTGGCGGCCGGACGACGGCGCATGGATACATTTGGCGTAATTATTATTGCGACCGCCACCGCAATTGGCGGAGGGTCAGTGCGCGATATTCTGCTGGGCCACTATCCGCTTGGCTGGGTCAAACACCCGGAATATGTGATTATCGTCGCTACCGCCGCAGTACTCACCACTATCGTTGCTCCTGTAATGCCTTACCTGCGCAAAGTGTTTCTGGTGCTCGATGCGCTCGGACTGGTGGTCTTTTCTATCATCGGCGCACAGGTTGCACTGGATATGGGGCACGGCCCAATTATTGCCGTTGTCGCGGCGGTAACCACCGGCGTGTTTGGCGGCGTTTTGCGCGATATGTTCTGTAAACGCATCCCACTGGTATTCCAGAAAGAGTTGTATGCCGGTGTCTCATTTGCCTCCGCCGTGCTGTACATCGCGCTGCAACACTATGTTTCTAACCATGATGTGGTGATTATCTCCACCCTGGTATTCGGCTTTTTTGCTCGTTTACTGGCGCTACGTCTTAAGCTGGGATTACCGGTCTTTTACTACAGCCACGAAGGTCACTAAGGTTCAAAACCTGTGATCTGCTGGGCAGCCAGCCAACTGCCCAGCTTCTTGATTTGCGCATTTTCCTTCCATTCAATAACCTGTCTGGCGCGCCCCGATCCAGTCCCCGGCAGCTGCTGCCAGAACTGCTCCGTGCTAAATAAAAGTTGCGACCAGGACCGTTCATCACTGGCATTAAGCGCCGCCCGGGTTAGCGGTATTCCCATTGCCATCACCCAGCGAGTAAAAGGCTGCTTACGAGCCAGATTAAACTGATGCCATAGCTGCGCACTTTTACTTTTCGCGATCCCCGGCGTGTTCTGTAATTGCTCTGGCGTTAATAAAAGCCAGGAAAAGATATGCTCAAAGCGATGAGTCTGATGCAGCGCGCGCCAGCCGGCCTCACCAATGCCATCCAGCCCCAGAACCTGTTTTGACCCCAGCCAGACTAAGCGTGAAATGAACTGTTCCTGACAAACATCAGAAGCAAAGTAGCAGGTCAACGAGTTAAAGCGGTTTTCTGGTGGTGTCGGTTTTGTACGTTCTGCACCGCGCCAGACCACATCATCAATGCGAGGAATACCCTGACCGGCAAGGCTGACGAGGATCTGATCACCAGGCGCAATATCCCACTCCTGCCAGCGCCTGACGGAACCAATATTCACCCGCTGGACTTTTTTATCATCCAGCATGACAGGTGCGAGTGACGCAACCACCGATATTTTACCGCTCTTACCCACCGCAAACTGAATCGCCTTCACTTCGGCAACCTGAGCTACAGGTTGATATTTCCAGGCCACCAGCCATTCTGCCTGGCCTGGTAGCCAATGGCGGGATTCGGGTTCTTTCGCCCCTCGCACAACCACGCCATCGGTGACGAAGGGTAATTTCGCTTTCCACCACTCATTGCGTACGCGCGCAACCTCATCAGCATTTTTAACCGCACGGGTATACCTCTGCGTTAGAGTAAAACCTGCGGTAGCCAGCTCCTTTAAACGATCGGTCATTAACTGCGGTCCATCCGGCCATGCCCAGACAAAAACGCCCAGAGAATTCAGCGTGTCGCTATCGTCCTGGCGCATCATCAGGCCAGCAACTTTTGCGCGGGCATTTATTCCCCCCATTTGTTGTTGGATATGCCCCTCGCGCTGGAGAAATATTTCCCCCTGAAGCGTACTGTTGGCTAAAGGCCCGCTAACGGTTTGCGGCACAGCGGAAATTAAGCTAACTTTCTGCGTCCAGTCCTCGCCTTTCAGGCCATTACCGCGACTGATTGCTTTGTTCAGTTTCCCGTCCCGATAAACCAGGGTTACCGCAACGCCATCAACTTTTGGCTGCACCCAAAGATCGCTACGTTCTCGCATCCACAGACTTAATGCGTTTTTATCCACCATTTTGCGTACACCCGTATGGGCAACCGGATGCATAACCGCACCATTTAAAGGCGGCATCATCACGTCGCGGGGCTCGCTCCCAAAGCAGCGTTGCCACTGCGTAAGACGGGCGCTTAACTGATCGTAAACACCGTCTTCCACCTCACTTTTTCCTTCCTTCCAGTAGTCATCGTCCCACTGTTTTATTTGCTGTTGCAGGCGGGAAATTTCTTCCTGTGCTCTGGCTGGCGACCAGGCCGGACAGACCGCCCACACAGATGATTGCCAGCACAAGATACTTATTAATATCGCCATCCATACTTTCATCATCACCTCCGCTGTAGGTAGTCAGGCAGATATACAACGTGATGAAAGCAAAGCCGAGTGGCAAAAACGGAGTCTGCGAGGACGCTTCCTGAAAATCGTCTTTATTGCAGTGAATGACAGGCAAATGCGGAAGCAGCTACGCAAAACGCAACAACTTTGCGCAAAAAGTGTGAGCAAGGGCTACGTCACATGGCCGCGCCGTGTATAATAAGCTCGTATGTAGGCTTTATTTCGCTAATCACATACGAAAGATACTCATGGCTCAAGGCACGCTTTATATTGTTTCTGCCCCCAGTGGCGCGGGTAAATCCAGCCTGATTCAGGCTTTATTAAAAACCCAACCGTTGTATGACACCCAGGTTTCTGTTTCACACACCACACGCCAACCGCGTCCTGGTGAAGTCCACGGTGAACATTATTTCTTTGTTAATCATGATGAATTTAAAGAAATGATTAGCAGAGATGCGTTCCTCGAACACGCAGAAGTTTTTGGTAATTACTATGGCACTTCGCGTGAGGCCATTGAGCAAGTACTGGCGACCGGTGTCGATGTTTTTCTCGATATCGACTGGCAGGGTGCGCAGCAAATTCGCCAGAAGATGCCGCACGCGCGGAGTATCTTTATTTTACCGCCGTCCAAAATTGAACTGGACCGCCGTCTACGCGGTCGCGGTCAGGACAGCGAAGAGGTCATTGCAAAGCGTATGGCGCAAGCTGTTGCAGAAATGAGCCATTACGCCGAATATGATTATCTGATTGTGAATGATGACTTCGATACCGCGTTGACCGATTTGAAGACCATTATTCGCGCCGAACGTCTGCGCATGAGCCGCCAAAAGCAGCGTCATGACGCTTTAATCAGCAAATTGTTGGCAGACTGAACCTGATTTCAGTATCATGCCCAGTCATTTCTTCACCTGTGGAGCTTTTTAAGTATGGCACGCGTAACTGTTCAGGACGCTGTAGAGAAAATTGGTAACCGTTTTGACCTGGTACTGGTCGCCGCGCGTCGCGCTCGTCAGATGCAGGTAGGCGGAAAGGATCCGCTGGTACCGGAAGAAAACGATAAAACCACTGTAATCGCGCTGCGCGAAATCGAAGAAGGTCTGATCAACAACCAGATCCTCGACGTTCGCGAACGCCAGGAACAGCAAGAGCAGGAAGCCGCTGAATTACAAGCCGTTACCGCTATTGCTGAAGGTCGTCGTTAATCACAAAGCGGGTCGCCCTTGTATCTGTTTGAAAGCCTGAATCAACTGATTCAAACCTACCTGCCGGAAGACCAAATCAAGCGTCTGCGGCAGGCGTATCTCGTTGCACGTGATGCTCACGAGGGGCAAACACGTTCAAGCGGTGAACCCTATATCACGCACCCGGTAGCGGTTGCCTGCATTCTGGCCGAGATGAAACTCGACTATGAAACGCTGATGGCGGCGCTGCTGCATGACGTGATTGAAGATACTCCCGCCACCTACCAGGACATGGAACAGCTTTTTGGTAAAAGCGTCGCCGAGCTGGTAGAGGGGGTGTCGAAACTTGATAAGCTCAAGTTCCGCGATAAGAAAGAGGCGCAGGCCGAAAACTTTCGCAAGATGATTATGGCGATGGTGCAGGATATCCGCGTCATTCTCATCAAACTTGCCGACCGTACCCACAACATGCGCACGCTGGGCTCACTTCGCCCGGACAAACGTCGCCGCATCGCCCGTGAAACTCTCGAAATTTATAGCCCGCTGGCGCACCGTTTAGGTATCCACCACATTAAAACCGAACTCGAAGAGCTGGGTTTTGAGGCGCTGTATCCCAATCGTTACCGCGTAATTAAAGAAGTGGTGAAAGCCGCGCGCGGCAACCGTAAAGAGATGATCCAAAAAATCCTCTCTGAAATCGAAGGGCGTTTGCAGGAAGCGGGAATACCGTGCCGCGTCAGTGGTCGCGAAAAGCATCTTTATTCGATTTACTGCAAAATGGTGCTCAAAGAGCAGCGTTTTCACTCAATCATGGACATCTACGCTTTCCGCGTGATCGTCAATGATTCTGACACCTGTTATCGCGTGCTCGGGCAAATGCATAGCCTGTACAAGCCGCGTCCGGGTCGCGTGAAAGACTATATCGCCATTCCTAAAGCGAACGGCTATCAGTCGTTGCACACCTCGATGATTGGCCCGCACGGCGTGCCGGTTGAGGTCCAGATCCGTACCGAAGATATGGATCAGATGGCGGAGATGGGTGTTGCCGCGCACTGGGCTTATAAAGAGCACGGCGAAACCAGTACTACCGCACAAATCCGCGCCCAGCGCTGGATGCAAAGCCTGCTGGAGCTGCAACAGAGCGCCGGTAGTTCGTTTGAATTTATCGAGAGCGTTAAATCCGATCTCTTCCCGGATGAGATTTACGTTTTCACACCGGAAGGGCGAATTGTCGAGCTGCCTGCCGGTGCAACGCCCGTCGACTTCGCTTATGCAGTGCATACCGATATCGGTCATGCCTGCGTGGGCGCACGCGTTGACCGCCAGCCTTACCCGCTGTCGCAGCCGCTTACCAGCGGTCAAACCGTTGAAATCATTACCGCACCGGGCGCTCGCCCGAATGCCGCGTGGCTGAACTTTGTCGTTAGCTCAAAAGCGCGCGCCAAAATTCGTCAGTTGCTGAAAAACCTCAAGCGTGATGATTCTGTAAGCCTGGGCCGTCGTCTGCTCAACCATGCTTTGGGTGGTAGCCGTAAGCTGAATGAAATCCCGCAGGAAAATATTCAGCGCGAGCTGGATCGCATGAAGCTGGCAACGCTTGACGATCTGCTGGCAGAAATCGGACTTGGTAACGCAATGAGCGTGGTGGTCGCGAAAAATCTGCAACATGGGGACGCCTCCATTCCACCGGCAACCCAAAGCCACGGACATCTGCCCATTAAAGGTGCCGATGGCGTGCTGATCACCTTTGCGAAATGCTGCCGCCCTATTCCTGGCGACCCGATTATCGCCCACGTCAGCCCCGGTAAAGGTCTGGTGATCCACCATGAATCCTGCCGTAATATCCGTGGCTACCAGAAAGAGCCAGAGAAGTTTATGGCTGTGGAATGGGATAAAGAGACGGCGCAGGAGTTCATCACCGAAATCAAGGTGGAGATGTTCAATCATCAGGGCGCGCTGGCAAACCTGACGGCGGCAATTAACACCACGACTTCGAATATTCAAAGTTTGAATACGGAAGAGAAAGATGGTCGCGTCTACAGCGCCTTTATTCGTCTGACCGCCCGTGACCGTGTGCATCTGGCGAATATCATGCGCAAAATCCGCGTGATGCCAGACGTGATTAAAGTCACCCGAAACCGAAATTAATGTTTTATGAACCCAACACGTTATGCACGCATCTGCGAAATGCTCGCCAGGCGGCAGCCTGATCTGACCGTCTGCATGGAGCAGGTCCACAAACCTCATAACGTTTCTGCGATTATTCGTACCGCAGATGCCGTTGGCGTACATGAAGTTCACGCCGTCTGGCCTGGTAGCCGCATGCGCACCATGGCTTCGGCAGCGGCGGGTAGTAACAGCTGGGTACAGGTGAAAACACACCGCACCATTGGCGATGCCGTCGCTCATCTCAAAGGCCAGGGCATGCAGATTCTGGCAACCCATCTTTCTGATAACGCTGTCGATTTCCGCGAAATTGATTACACTCGCCCGACCTGCATTTTGATGGGACAGGAGAAAACGGGCATCACGCAGGAAGCATTGGCCCTGGCGGATCAGGACATCATCATTCCGATGATCGGCATGGTGCAGTCGCTGAATGTTTCCGTTGCCTCAGCCCTCATTCTTTACGAAGCCCAGCGTCAGCGGCAAAATGCAGGCATGTACCTGCGTGAAAACAGCATGTTGCCGGAAGCAGAGCAACAACGCCTGTTGTTTGAAGGCGGCTATCCGGTGCTGGCGAAAGTCGCAAAACGCAAAGGCCTGCCTTATCCCCACGTCAATCAGCAAGGCGAGATCGAAGCTGATGCCGACTGGTGGGCTACTATGCAGGCTGCAGGGTAAGTGCCATGAAAGGTCGCCTGTTAGATGCTGTCCCACTCAGTTCCCTAACGGGCGTTGGCGCAGCACTTAGTAACAAACTGGCGAAAATCAACCTGCATACCGTGCAGGATCTACTCTTACACCTTCCCCTGCGCTACGAAGATCGCACCCATCTCTACCCCATCGGAGAACTACTGCCGGGCGTTTATGCCACGGTGGAAGGCGAAGTGCTGAACTGCAATATCTCCTTCGGCGGTCGGCGGATGATGACCTGCCAGATCAGCGACGGTTCCGGCATCCTCACCATGCGCTTTTTCAATTTCAGCGCGGCAATGAAAAATAGCCTGGCGACGGGCCGCCGTGTACTGGCTTATGGCGAAGCAAAGCGCGGTAAATATGGTGCGGAGATGATCCACCCGGAATACCGCGTGCAGGGCGATCTCAGCACGCCAGAATTACAGGAAACGCTCACGCCGGTTTATCCAACAACGGAAGGCGTAAAGCAGGCCACGCTGCGTAAATTAACCGACCAGGCGCTGGATCTGCTCGACACCTGCGCCATTGAAGAACTCCTGCCGCCGGAACTGTCACAAGGAATGATGACGCTACCGGAAGCGTTGCGCACTTTGCACCGCCCGCCACCGACGCTACAGCTTAGCGATCTGGAAACCGGGCAGCATCCGGCGCAACGTCGTCTGATTCTGGAAGAACTGCTGGCGCACAACCTCAGCATGTTAGCCTTACGTGCCGGAGCACAGCGTTTTCATGCCCAGCCGCTGAGCGCCAATGACACGCTGAAAAATAAACTCCTCGCCGCCTTACCGTTCAAGCCAACGGGCGCACAGGCACGCGTAGTGGCGGAGATCGAGCATGATATGGCGCTGGATGTGCCGATGATGCGCCTGGTACAGGGCGATGTAGGTTCCGGTAAAACGCTGGTCGCCGCCCTCGCCGCGTTGCGTGCGATTGCCCACGGCAAACAGGTAGCATTGATGGCACCAACCGAATTACTCGCCGAGCAGCACGCCAATAACTTCCGCAACTGGTTTGCACCGCTCGGTATCGAAGTGGGCTGGCTCGCCGGTAAGCAGAAAGGTAAAGCACGGCTGGCACAGCAGGAAGCCATCGCCAGCGGTCAGGTGCAGATGATTGTCGGTACACACGCCATCTTCCAGGAACAGGTGCAGTTTAACGGCCTGGCGCTGGTGATTATCGACGAACAGCATCGTTTTGGCGTACATCAGCGTCTGGCATTGTGGGAGAAAGGCCAGCAGCAGGGCTTCCATCCGCATCAGTTGATCATGACCGCCACGCCGATCCCCCGCACGCTGGCAATGACTGCGTATGCCGATCTCGATACCTCGGTGATAGATGAGCTGCCGCCAGGCCGCACGCCAGTGACTACGGTCGCTATTCCTGATACCCGCCGTACCGACATCATTGACCGCGTGCGCCACGCCTGCATAACTGAAGGTCGTCAGGCATACTGGGTTTGTACGTTGATTGAAGAGTCGGAATTGCTGGAAGCGCAGGCGGCGGAAGCTACCTGGGAAGAGTTGAAACTGGCGCTACCAGAGTTGAACGTTGGCCTGGTACACGGGCGGATGAAACCTGCCGAGAAACAGGCGGTGATGGCGTCGTTTAAACAAGGTGAGCTACACCTGCTGGTTGCCACAACCGTTATTGAAGTCGGCGTTGATGTGCCTAACGCCAGTCTGATGATTATCGAAAACCCGGAGCGTCTGGGTCTGGCGCAGTTACACCAGCTTCGCGGGCGTGTAGGTCGTGGTGCGGTGGCTTCTCACTGCGTGCTGCTCTACAAAACGCCGCTCTCCAAAACCGCGCAAATTCGGCTGCAAGTGCTGCGCGACAGCAACGACGGTTTTGTGATTGCACAGAAAGACTTAGAGATTCGCGGACCGGGTGAACTGTTAGGTACGCGTCAGACGGGTAATGCTGAGTTTAAAGTGGCGGATTTACTGCGCGATCAGGCGATGATCCCGGAAGTTCAGCGCCTGGCGCGACATATTCACGAACGTTACCCACAACAAGCAAAAGCCCTGATAGAACGCTGGATGCCGGAGACGGAACGTTACTCCAACGCATGACCAGACTCATCACAAGACAAGTCACGCAGTAAATCTTCAATCTGGATAGTGAGGATATCCATTGCCTCATACGCATCCTGTGCAATTCGCGCCGCCATTGCGCCTTCCGGTTCACCACGCAGAATTTCAGCCGCTGCCTGTACGCCAGCCACAATCATTTCAGGTGTTAACATTTGGCGAAGAAAAGCGCGATTATCAGAGGACCAGCCATCTTTATGGCCTAATGGATGCCCCCAGCCTATCCATTCTTGCGACCATAACGGATTGGCTTCTATGGGATAAATTAGATGCGCGGCATACTGAATAGCACACACCGCTTTTCCTGGCGTATCCAGCGCCCACCAGCGCGACCAGAGAGAACGAATTAACGGCGCGGCCCCACCCAGAGTATTGAACACCGCCAGCCAGCAAAGAACGTTATTGAAACCACGCTCGTTATCCATACGCTGCAACGCGGTGTCCAGTAAAAATTGCCGTACCTGCTGGCGTTGGGAAGCATTCATCATCTCCTGCCAGAGATAGGGCCGACACAATGCCTTCATTAAGGATTCTTCGAAGTGATCACCATAACCGCCAGCTAAAACGGTTTCATGCCATTGCGCCAGGCAGAGCGGAAACAGATAGCGAAACAACTCTATTTGCATCGGTTCGTTATAAACGAGATTGAGTACATAGTAAGCACTCAAATCCCATTCGCTGATCTGCTGCCACTCTTTAGCCGCCAGCGCCTTGAGTTCGGCATCTGCGTAATCAAATTCCGTTTCCCATACACAGAGCACTGGCGGCTCATCACCAAAAATATGGCGACAGTGTTCACGTAGCGTTTCCGGTTCCTTCCGACGCTTTTTCATTTTTAACCGGCAAAAATCGGCAACATTAAATACAGCTTAATCACCAGCGCATTGACGATATCGATAAAGAACGCACCGACCATCGGCACCACCAAAAACGCCATGTGCGACGGGCCAAAGCGTTCAGTGATCGCCTGCATGTTGGCGATTGCCGTTGGCGTTGCACCGAGGCCAAAACCACAGTGACCCGCAGCCAGCACTGCCGCATCGTAGTTTTTGCCCATCATGCGCCAGGTAACGAAGATGGCATACAACGCCATGAAGATGGTCTGTACCACCAGAATCGCCAGCATCGGCAGCGCCAGCGAAGCCAGCTCCCACAGTTTCAGCCCCATCAGCGCCATCGCCAGGAACAACGACAGGCTTACGTTACCCAGCACGGATACCGCACGCTCAAAGACGCGGTAAAAGCCCATCATTGACAGACCGTTGCTCAGAATCACGCCAACAAACAGGACACAGACGAAGGTCGGCAGTTCAAAAGCAGTGCCAGCCAAAAGTTGCGCAACAATTTTCCCCACCGTCAGGCAGATAGCAATCAGCGCGATAGTTTCAATCAGCACCAGCGAGGTGATCATGCGGCCCACATCCGGCTTTTCGAACGCCGTCGGGACTTCCTGGTCATCCGGAATACCGTTCGGCGTGGTGGAGTGTTTCACCAGATAGCGCGCCACCGGACCGCCAATCAAGCCGCCCAGCACCAGACCGAACGTTGCACAGGCCATCGCCACTTCCGTCGCATTGGTGAAGCCATAACGTTCAATGAACAATTTACTCCACGCAGCGCCCGTACCGTGACCGCCGGAAAGCGTAATAGAACCGGCCAACAGCCCCATCAGCGGATCAAGCCCTAACAGGCTAGCCATACCAATGCCAATGGCATTTTGCATCACCAACAGACCAACAACCACAATCAAGAAGATGCCAACCACACGCCCACCGGCACGCAAACTGGCAATGTTGGCGTTCAGGCCAATGGTGGCGAAGAAAGCCAGCATTAACGGATCGCGCAGGGACATATCAAAGTTGACTTCCCAGCCCATGCTTTTTTTCAGTACTAGTAGCGCCAGCGCCACCAACAAACCACCCGCAACAGGTTCCGGTATGGTGTATTTCTTCAAAAAGGAGACGGAATGGACCAACTTACGCCCGAGCAGCAACGTCAGCGTTGCGGCAACAAGCGTTGCTAAAGTATCGAGATGAAACATAGTTACTCCTTTGTATCCGCATCACTCTTTCATACTCGTCATACTTCATCGCGCAGTGGCAACTTCATGAACTATGACGGGTATCGAGTTATGCTTTCCTGGGTCAAATTCTCAGCTGTTAATGAACAAATGGCATGGATTTTAAGCAGAAAAATACCAAAAGTTATATAAAAAAGTGCATTTATCTCATTTAAATATTTAGATGAGGATGTGGCAAACGTTTGCTTTTCTCTTTCGGTCAGCTAAAATGCCCGCTTTGCTACCACGGGATTGTTTTCGATGTCTGTTTCCACCCTCGAGTCAGAAAATGCGCAACCGGTTGCGCAGACTCAAAACAGCGAACTGATTTACCGTCTTGAAGATCGTCCGCCGCTTCCTCAAACCCTGTTTGCCGCCTGTCAGCATTTGCTGGCGATGTTCGTTGCGGTGATCACGCCAGCGCTATTAATCTGCCAGGCGCTGGGTTTACCGGCACAAGACACGCAACACATTATTAGTATGTCGCTGTTTGCCTCCGGTGTGGCATCGATTATTCAAATTAAGGCCTGGGGTCCGGTTGGCTCCGGGCTGTTGTCTATTCAGGGCACCAGCTTCAACTTTGTTGCCCCGCTGATTATGGGCGGTACCGCGCTGAAAACCGGTGGTGCTGATGTTCCTACCATGATGGCGGCTTTATTCGGCACGTTGATGCTGGCAAGTTGCACCGAGATGGTGATCTCCCGCGTTCTGCATCTGGCGCGCCGCATTATTACGCCGCTGGTTTCTGGCGTTGTGGTGATGATTATCGGCCTGTCGCTAATTCAGGTGGGGCTGACCTCCATTGGCGGCGGTTACGCAGCCATGAGCGATAACACCTTCGGCGCACCGAAAAATCTGCTGCTGGCAGGCGTGGTTTTAACCTTAATTATCCTGCTTAACCGTCAACGTAACCCTTACTTACGCGTGGCCTCACTGGTAATTGCGATGGCGGCCGGATATGCGCTGGCGTGGTTTATGGGCATGTTGCCAGAAAGCAACGAACCGATGACGCAAGAACTGATTATGGTGCCAACGCCACTCTATTACGGTCTTGGCATTGAATGGAGTCTGCTGCTGCCGCTGATGCTGGTCTTTATGATCACTTCGCTGGAAACCATTGGCGATATCACGGCGACCTCTGACGTTTCCGAACAGCCAGTGTCCGGTCCGCTGTACATGAAACGCCTGAAAGGCGGCGTGCTGGCAAACGGCCTGAACTCGTTTGTTTCGGCGGTGTTTAACACCTTCCCGAACTCCTGCTTCGGGCAGAACAACGGAGTGATCCAGTTGACCGGTGTTGCCAGCCGCTATGTCGGTTTTGTCGTCGCGCTGATGTTGATCGTGCTGGGTCTGTTCCCGGCAGTGAGCGGTTTTGTACAACACATTCCAGAACCGGTTCTGGGCGGCGCAACGCTTGTAATGTTTGGCACCATCGCCGCCTCCGGTGTGCGCATTGTGTCTCGTGAGCCGCTGAACCGTCGGGCGATTCTGATTATCGCGCTGTCGCTGGCGGTTGGTCTGGGCGTGTCTCAGCAGCCGCTGATTTTGCAGTTTGCCCCTGAATGGCTGAAAAACCTGCTCTCCTCCGGGATCGCCGCGGGCGGTATTACTGCCATCGTGCTGAATCTGATTTTCCCACCAGAAAAACAGTAATTCACTGGCGGCGGTAAGATAATTACCGCCGCAGTCTCACCTCTTTCACCATTCCCGCCTTGAGGATTGCGCGTAAATCGTGCATAACTCCCTTATGTGCATTTCACGGGATGGAAGACCATGAAATTTATTGGGAAGCTGCTTCTCTACATTCTCATCGCTCTGTTAGTGGTGATCGCTGGCCTCTATTTTCTTCTGCAAACCCGCTGGGGAGCAGAACATATCAGCGCATGGGTTTCCGAGAATAGCGACTATCATCTGGCCTTCGGGGCGATGGATCACCGTTTTTCCGCGCCATCTCATATCGTGCTGGAGAACGTCACGTTTGGCCGTGATGGCCAGCCCGCGACCCTGGTGGCAAAAAGTGTCGACATTGCGCTAAGCAGTCGGCAACTGACCGAACCACGCCATGTCGATACCATCCTGCTGGAAAACGGAACGCTGAATCTCACCGACCAGACCGCGCCGCTACCGTTCAAAGCCGATCGTCTGCAACTGCGTGATATGGCGTTTAATAGCCCGAATAGCGAATGGAAACTGAGCGCGCAGCGGGTAAATGGCGGCGTGGTTCCGTGGTCACCAGAAGCCGGTAAAGTGCTGGGTACGAAGGCGCAGATTCAGTTTAGTGCCGGATCGCTTTCGCTCAATGATGTTCCTGCCACCAATGTACTGATTGAAGGCAGTATTGATAACGATCGCGTTACGCTGACTAACCTGGGTGCCGACATCGCCCGCGGGACATTAACCGGAAACGCGCAGCGTAACGCCGACGGCAGCTGGCAAGTGGAAAATCTGCGCATGGCGGATATCCGTCTACAAAGCGAAAAATCGCTAACCGACTTCTTTGCGCCATTACGCTCTGTCCCGTCGTTGCAGATTGGTCGCCTGGAAGTGATCGATGCTCGTTTGCAAGGTCCGGACTGGGCGGTGACCGACCTCGATCTCAGCTTGCGCAACATGACCTTCAGTAAAGATGACTGGCAGACACAGGAAGGCAAACTGTCGATGAACGCTAGCGAGTTCATTTATGGTTCGCTGCATTTATTTGACCCGATTATAAACGCGGAATTTTCCCCGCAGGGCGTAGCGCTGCGCCAGTTCACCAGCCGCTGGGAAGGGGGTATGGTCAGAACGTCAGGGAACTGGCTGCGTGACGGGAAAACGTTGATCCTTGATGATGCGGCAATTGCCGGGCTGGAATATACCTTGCCGAAAAACTGGCAACAGTTGTGGATGGAAACGACACCCGGTTGGTTAAACAGCCTGCAACTGAAGAGATTTAGCGCCAGCCGCAATCTGATCATTGATATCGACCCTGACTTCCCGTGGCAGCTCACCACGCTCGATGGTTACGGTGCCAACCTGACGCTGGTTACCGATCATAAATGGGGCGTCTGGAGTGGCTCGGCGAATCTGAATGCCGCCGCCGCGACATTCAATCGTGTTGATGTTCGTCGCCCGTCGCTGGCGCTGACCGCCAACAGCAGCACGGTGAATATCAGCGAACTGAGTGCATTTACTGAAAAAGGCATTCTGGAAGCCACCGCCAGTGTTTCACAAACGCCACAACGTCAGACACATATCAGCCTGAATGGACGCGGTGTGCCGGTGAATATTTTGCAACAGTGGGGATGGCCTAAATTACCGTTGACTGGCGACGGCAATATTCAGCTTACCGCCAGTGGCGATATTCAGGCCAATGTCCCGTTGAAACCTACGGTTAGCGGGCAATTGCATGCCGTGAACGCCGCAAAGCAGCAAGTGACTCAAACCATGAATGCTGGCATCGTTTCCAGCGGTGAAGTTACATCGACGGAGCCGGTGCGGTAAACATCAATCTCGCCGGGTACGACTCAGACGTACCCGGCATTCCATCAATAGATTACAACGTAATTGTCAGCGCATTCCCTTGAGGCTTCACCACCAGCCCCTGCTCACTTTCAGCCTGCGAACCGTCTTGCAGACCATTTACTTTCACAACATTGCGCAGGCACAGCGTCCAGTTCTTCGCCTCGCCCGCACCAGTCACAGTAATCGTGTTGCCAGTACGTGCTGCTTTTAAAGTAAAGATCACCGATCCGTCAGTAGCGGGCACTTCACAGACGGCTTCATGCCCGTCTTGCAGATTAAAGAGGTGGAATGCCGTGCCTTCGTGCCACACGTAATCGGGACGTTGATCGTTGTTGCCCAGCGCCAGTAGAGTGTTATCACGCACATAAACGGGCAGACTCAGGAAGCCGTGCTGCTGTTTATGCCAGCGACTACCGTCGAGTTCATCGTTGTGCCACAGGTGTGTCCAGCGACCTTCCGGCAGGTAGAACTGCACATCGCCCGCTTCAGTGAACACCGGCGCAACCATCACGTTGTCGCCTAACATGTATTGACGGTCAAGGTAATCACAAGCCGGATCGTCCGGGAACTCCATCATCATGGCCCGCATCATCGGCGTACCCCGCGCGTTCGCACGCGCAGCTTCACGATACAGATACGGCATCATGCGGCATTTCAGTTGCGTGAAGAAGCGCACCACATCACAGGACTCATCATCGTAGGCCCACGGCACACGATAAGATTTGCTACCGTGTAAACGGCTATGGCTGGAGAGCAAACCAAACGCGCACCAGCGTTTGTAAACGTGCGCCGGAGCGGTATTTTCAAAGCCGCCGATATCGTGGCTCCAGAAGCCAAAACCTGAAAGGCCAATAGACAAACCACCGCGCAGGCTTTCCGCCATTGATTCGTAGTTAGCGTAACAATCGCCACCCCAGTGTACCGGGAATTTCTGCGCACCGACGGAGGCCGAGCGGGCAAACAAGACAGCTTCTTCCTCACCAACGGTGTCCTTGAGCACGTTCCACACCAGTTCGTTGTAGATGTACGCATAATGGTTATGCATTTTCTGCGGATCGGAACCGTCAAACCACTGAACATCAGTTGGGATACGTTCGCCAAAGTCGGTCTTAAAGCAATCAACGCCCATCGCGACCAGACCTTTCAGTTTGTCGGCGTACCATTTGCAGGCATCCGGATTGGTAAAGTCATAAATCGCCAGACCTGGCTGCCATTTATCCCACTGCCATAGCGAACCGTCGGGGCGTTTGAGTAAATAGCCTTTCTCTTGTAACTCTTTAAAGACGGGGGATTTTTGACCGATATAGGGGTTAATCCAGACGCAGATTTTCAGCCCTTTCGCTTTCAGGCGGCGGATCATCCCTTCCGGGTCAGGGAAAGTCAGCGGGTCCCACTCAAAATCGCACCACTGGAAGGCTTTCATCCAGAAACAGTCAAAGTGGAAAACATGCAGCGGCAGATTGCGTTCCGCCATACCATCGATAAAGCTGTTTACCGTCGCTTCGTCGTAGTTGGTGGTAAATGAAGTGGTTAGCCACAGGCCGAAGGACCACGCGGGCGGCAGCGCCGGACGACCAGTAAAGCGGGTATAACGATCAAGTACCGCTTTCGGCGTCGGGCCGTCGATAACAAAGTATTCGAGATATTCACTCTCAACGCTGAACTGCACTTTGGAGACTTTCTCCGATCCCACTTCAAAAGAGACACACTGGGGATGATTGACCAGTACCCCATAACCACGGTTAGTCATGTAGAACGGGATATTTTTATACGCCTGTTCAGTACTTGTGCCGCCGTCCCGGTTCCAGGTCTCTACCGTCTGGCCATTGCGCACCAGGGCAGTAAAGCGCTCTCCCAGACCGTAAACTGTTTCGCCAACGCCAAGATCAAGCCGCTCAAACATATAATTGCGTTGATTATTCGTGTCCTGCACGTAGCCATTATTTTTCACCTGACTACCGGTAATACGTTCGCCGTTGCGCAGAAAATCCAGTGACCAGAACTCACCTTTGCTGACACGCGCGCTTAAGTTGCCACTTTTAAACTCAGCATAACGTTCTGTGTTTTCGATTGTGACCTTCACGTCCTGCAAAATATTGAGCGGATAATGAGGACCGTTATTCAGCGCCCCCTGAAAATGCTCAATCCGCACACCGACAATACCTTCCTGTGGGGAGAAAAAGCGCAACGTAAATAAAGGCGTATCAAGCTGCCAGGTACGTTCACGCACATCACGGGGGGCAGCATAGACCACCATTTCATTATCCTGCTGTTCAACCTCGAACACCTGAAGCGGGTGAATCAAATTGAGGCCAGGTTGAATCAACCAGTTTCCATCGCTAATTTTCATTGCCGTTCCTTAGTTCTGCACTTCTTGAGAGGTGAATTGTTGCTGGCAACGGCGTTTACCCTGAGCCAGCTGTTCCATAACGGTTTTCAGATTGTGCGTCGTGAGTGAGTAGTAGCGTTTAGCGATAATCGCGCTCAGCAAATAACAGATCGCCGGAACAATCGTGAATAGCGCAATAATGATGCTAATCGTGGCGCTGTTCTGCGCTTTTTCTGCCGCATCATATCCGCCATAAGCCAGCATCCAGCCGATAAGAGCGCCGCCGAAGGCCAACCCCAGTTTGAGCACAAACAGCGTGCCAGCAAAACTGATCCCGGTCAGGCGTTTACCATTGCACCACTCGCCGTAGTCGACGGTATCGGACATCATTACCCACTGGATAGGTGTCACCAGTTGATGCAACACACCAATCACGAAGATGAAGACAAACATAGTGATGCTGGCCTGCATGGGAACAAAGAACATCGCGAGGCTAATCACTGCCAGCAGGGCGTTCGTCCACCAGAAGATAGTGACTTTACATTTCCAGTCGGTCAGAGGTTTTGCCAGTGCGGAACCAATCAGGTTACCCACGCAATAAGTGGTGAGAAAAGCGACAAACACTTCCGGCGTGCCCAAAATCCATGTGACGTAATACATCATCGCCCCACCGCGTACGCACACCGCCAGGATATTGAAAATGGTTAGTAAACCGACAATCCGCCACTGGTCGTTTTGCCAGATATCACGTAAATCTTCCCGCATAGACGTTGTTGTAGGTGGTGCTTCAACGCGTTCTTTAGTGGTGAAGAAACAAAATGCCAGCATCATGAATGCCACCACGGAAAGGACCGCGATACCGCCCTGGAAACCGAGTGGTTTATTATCACCGCCAATTAAATTAACCAGTGGCATCATCAGAACAGTAGAAAGCATGCCTCCCGCGGTCGCCAGCACAAAACGCCAGGATTGCAGCGAGATACGCTGAGTCGGGTCATTGGTGATTACACCACCCAATGCGCAGTAAGGGATATTGACGACGGTATAAAGTAAGGTAAGTAGGGTGTAAGTAATTGCTGCATAGATCATTTTGCCGTTCATACTGAGATCTGGCGTGCTATAGGCCAGTACACAGACGATCCCGAATGGCAGTGCGCCAAACAGTACCCACGGACGAAATTTACCCCAGCGAGAGCGCGTTCGATCGGCCAACAACCCCATGCAAGGATCGGAAATCGCATCCAGTGCACGAGCGACCAAAAACATGGTTCCGACAAAACCGGCAGGAATGCCAAAAATATCGGTATAAAAGAACATCATATATAACATTACGTTATCGAAAATAATGTGGCTGGCGGCGTCTCCCATGCCATAACCAATTTTCTCTTTAACGGACAACACTTCACTCTTCATCTGCTTTTCCTTGATGCTATAGGGGTGCTGAGACCGATAACGCATTTTGTAAACCATCCCTGTGAGAGCGAATATTCCGATATCTGGTTATTAATTTATGATTCTTGTTTTATGTGATCGTGGTAGCGTTAATTCCGCTCATATATCATTGTAAAATATGGGTTTTATATGAACTATAATGCTTTCGTGATAATACGCTGCGTGTATTAGGCGGAAAAAACTGATCTGGGGGATGTAGAAACTCAAGGAAGTAGCTATAATGCGCCCCGCCTCCATGTAGCAATCGAGGCGCGGAAGATCGTCGTCTCCGGTGAGGCGGCTGGACTTCAAATCCAGTTGGGGCCGCCAGCGGTCCCGGGCAGGTTCGACTCCTGTGATCTTCCGCCAATTAACATCTTCTGAACTCTCCCGATGTCAACCCCCCCTTCTAATCCCTTGTATATCCGGATTCCTTTGTATCCAGAAGTCAACCGACTTCACCCCGTATCAAGTTGCTTTTGGGGGTACTTTAGGGGGTATTATTTCCTATTGAAATATCAGCACCCCCATAATTGGTAAAATATGATATATAACAACGGCTTTCAACAACATCTTTGTTATACAAGGGGTGCATTGGGGGTATCAGGTTAATTACTGGCAGAAATCCCCCTCAAGAACATGAATTCATTAAAAGCCGGAGGATGTCATGGCATTAACCGATATTAAAGTGAAAACCGCAAAATCAAAAGAAAAGCCCTATAAACTTGCTGATGGCGGCGGTATGTATCTACTGATTAACACTAATGGTTCTAAATACTGGCGTATGAAATACCGCTTTGCTGGTAAAGAAAAGATGCTTTCTATTGGCGTATACCCCGATGTAACGCTAGCCGACGCTCGTGAAAAACGCAGCGAAGCCAGAAAAATCCTCGCTGCTGGAGGCGATCCAGGGGTGGCAAAAAAAGAAGAAAAAATCGCGAAGCAAATGAGTTTGAAAAATACGTTCGAGGCCATTGCTCGCGAATGGCATCAGTCAAAAGCCGATCGGTGGTCATTACGCTATCGTGATGAAATCATTGATACCTTTGAAAAAGACATTTTTCCCTACATTGGCAAACGCCCTATCGCCGAAATCAAACCAATGGAGTTACTGGAAGCACTGCGTAAAATGGAAAAACGTGGAGCTCTGGAGAAAATGCGCAAAGTCCGCCAGCGCTGTGGTGAAGTGTTCCGCTATGCAATTGTTACTGGTCGGGCAGACTACAACCCTGCTCCCGATCTTGCCTGTGCTTTAGCTACACCGAAAAAAGTACATTTTCCCTTTCTTACTGCTAATGAACTTCCCCACTTCCTCAACGATCTGGCGGGTTATACCGGAAGTATCATCACTAAGACAGCTACTCAGATCATTATGTTAACTGGTGTACGAACACAAGAATTACGTTTCGCACGCTGGGAGGATATCGATTTTGAGACAAAATTATGGGAGATTCCGGCAGAAGTAATGAAGATGAAGCGACCTCATATTGTGCCGCTCTCTGAGCAGGTCATTGCCCTATTTAAGCAACTTGAACCCATCACAAAACATCATCCTCTGGTCTTTATCGGTAGGAACGATCCTCGCAAGCCAATTAGTAAGGAAAGCATTAACCAAGTCATTGAATTACTGGGATATAAGGGAAGACTCACAGGGCACGGTTTCAGACACACCATGAGTACCATTCTGCACGAACAGGGCTTTAATTCTGCTTGGATTGAAATGCAGTTAGCTCATGTGGATAAAAACGCCATCAGGGGTACCTATAATCATGCCCAGTATCTCGATGGTCGCCGTGAAATGATGCAGTGGTACGCAGATTATATTGATTCGCTTTCTAAGCAAGAAAGTCAGGGTTAAGAGCACTTGTCCTGATATTTTCTCTCAATCCACAAATTCTCCTCCGGCCTCCAGGTCCGGAGGAATTTTGTTTTTATGCTTTATTTTTAGATATTTTTTGTTTTTTGACAAAATATTTAATATTGCATCTGTAAACAATCTCAACACATCACACCATTATGAACCGCTAACAATTTTGATACCTGTAGTTTCAATCATCATCCTGTCGTTATTTCAGCACCATTACCAAAAAATCGATTAATATGCTGTTTCAGCTGAAAATTCACAATACATCGGAATGCAGATAAAGATAAATTTTCATTCTCATGTAAAAACACTGTCGATGATATTGTAAACAACATTCATTCCGGACAAAAACAAGACTTGATACACAACATCACGACTTTTATGCTTTTCAGATTGTGTCCAATCCGTTTTACAGGCTCAGAAAATGAACGACAAATTACGCTTTAAAGTGAACGATAACCAAGGGCGTTTCGTATTTCCGGATACCTGGTTTGGCCCATTACTGGGGGAGTTTGAAGAAGTGCTTGATGCATACGACACTGATGAAATAAGCGAGACAAGTTACATCAACAAACTCAGACGCCTTGCTCAACGGGAGCCTGACTTTATTGATATACACGCTCATCTGGCATATGCATTTCTGGAGCAGAATACCCCGCGTAAGGCACTGAACGCCGCTCTTAAAGGACTGGCGGCAGGTAATCGTCTCATCCCGGAAAGTTTCAGTGGTGAAATCATCTGGATGCATCCCGAAAATCGGCCTTATCTGCGCGCGCTTTATGCAGCAATTCTCGCAAATGTGCACTTACAGCGTCATCAAGATGCGGTTATGCTTACTGATAAAATACTGGCATACAATCCTGAAGATAATCAAGGTGCCCGCTGGTTGTTGGGTTCAGAGCTGTTACGAACAGGTGATCATGAGCGAGCCTTCAGTGTACTGAAAAAACATGCTGATGAATTTTCACCTTACTGGTATGAACTTGGTCTTCTGCATTTTCTTAATGGGGAACTGGTAAAAGCTGCAACTGCATTTCGTCGCGGATTTGCGGCAAATACTTACATCGCGGAAATTCTGTGCGGAAATCTGCATCCATTTCCTCTTGCTATATGGCATAACTATTCTGCCGGGCCGGATACTGCCGAAGATTATTATGCAACATACTCACCATTATGGGGACAATATCCGGAAGCATTGCTGTTTGTAAACTGGCTCTATAACCATTCCTCTGTGCTGCATGAACGGGCAGAAATCATTAAATGCGCCGAAATGCTGATGCAGGAAGATGATTTCGAAATATGCGAAAGCATTTTAAAACAGCAGAAGCTGTTGTGGGAAAAAATTGATGAGACACTTTCTGAGGAAATTGTGCAGAAATGCAGAAATATTAACGGTGAATATGTCTGGCCCTGGATATTGCCGTTTTCAGCGGCAGGAATGAAACACACAAGCATCCAGCATCAGTAGATATTGCATTAGTGTATCTTTCAAACAAGTAATAAATTATCCACCAGTAATAACACAGCCCCCCTTCCCCAGGTTATCGCCCTGGGGTTATTTTCTGAAAGTTTCCTTTGAAAAAATAGCGTAGTAAATTACTTTAACGAATTATTCTAGGGGTTCATTAAAGTTCTTTCGTAATACTTTGTAGTCAAACACGTTATGGCTGGCATCAAAAACCACGGATTTTCCCTGCCAGCGGGTAATCACCTCCTCCGGCGTTTTCGGTTGAGCCGGTCTGGTTACGCCCATCCATGCATTAATCAGATAATCATTATACGTAGTGGAAAAAACACTGTTCACCGTCTGGCGATCGACATGCTCTCCCAGTGTCGGGCTGTACCAGATAAACATCGGAACATGATAAGCCTGCTGGCTGGGTTTTATTCCGCCATGAAAATAGGCATGCTCTTTTGTTGGGTCATACTCCAGGCCATGATCTGAAAAATACATGACGGATGCCCGACGCGTTTCCAGCATGACGAAAACCTGTCCCAACAAACTGTCGGTATAATGAATGGAATTATCGTAACAGACTTCTTCTGTATCCAGCGGTTTAAACACGGCTTTATCTCTGGGCCAGTTACTGCAAACCGGTTCATGGCTGCCCGTCAGATGCAGAACAATCAGTTTCCTGCCTCCCGGATTACTGTTCAGTGCTTCAGCCAGGTGTGGGAGCAGTAACTCATCATAGCCTCTGACATAAATTCTGTTTCTGGCCCGCATGGCGATACTGGCCACAGCCGTTCCGTTCTGTCGGAAAGCTGACTGCGCACTGAGCCACCAGGTATCGAACCCCGCCTGATTCGCCATGTTGATAATATTATCGGGGTAATGGCGAACATCATGATACAGCACGGTATCAGCAGATAATGCCAGCGGTACCGCAAGGGCGGTATAAGGTGCCCCGCTGATTGCCTGAGTGAACAGTTTCAGTCGTGATTTCTGTTTCTGAAGCTCTGGTGTGGTTGGGCGCGAATACCCGTAAATGGACATGTTATCAGTCCTTGCTGATTCACCGATGATCAGTACAAATTCATCAATATTATTGTCTGTAATCATCAGATTGTAGTGAGGTATGGTATCAGCAATCGTCATTAATCTCTGATGTTCCTTTGCGGCCAGTGCAAAATAGTTCAGATTAAAGAAAGGGGTATATGTGGCAAACCGGGAAGCGACTATGTAAGGATCAACTTCATTTATTTGATACTGTTTCTTCAATGCAAACTGAAAGGAAGAATATAACGTTACTGTAATTAACAATAAAAATGTAATTACCGTGACCTTTCCCGAAGGCAATGAGGACGTTTTATTTATTGCCGAACAGACGAACAATAAAAAGAGGATAATAAAAGCAATAACATAGACGACATACATCCTGAACATTCTTATTGCTTCATCAGGATCTGTCTGTAGGATACTGATTGCAAAACCATCATTGAATGTGGTGCCAAATGTACACCATGAATACAAGCTGATACTGATATCTGCCGCGGTCAGTAATGTGAACGGAAAGGCCAGAATAAAACGCAGCGTAAGCGATTTCATTGCCTTAATAATAAGAAGTGCCAGTATAAATAATAACACCCGGTAGATCAGATGCGCGCCGGAGGAAACAAGGAGATTAGAAAGGGTAAAGGCAGCCACAGATAACACGACACGCTTATCATTGCAAATCCGCGGCCAGTGTATGAACGGAAGATTAATTTTCATAATAATTGAGTAAAAGCGATATTTCTGTCCGGCGCTGGTCGCTGAACATACCGCGACAGGTAAATTCATTATTCTGAATAATCATAAAGCCACCACAAATGTAGCGGCGTAAACAGGAACGTCATGATGTTTTCTTTCGTAACAGAAGAGAACGGCACATACCGCCCGCAATCATTATCATCAGGAATAACATTCCCAGGACAACAATTATTCTTAATACCGGATGAACCCGATCGGAGATAAAAAGTAATTCCATTCCGAAATAAATGACCAACCAGACCATTATCATTCCAACGACGCCCCTTAACAATAATCTCACTGACTTATGCCTCATGTGTTAAGTAAGTTATATTTCCGATAATAAGCAGCAGACATTCTTTCAATCCAGATAATCATGAAAGAGTCTGCTATTATTCAACCACAGGTGTACGGAACTGCATTATGCATCTATCTGGCAGTATGGTTTTCTGTGGCAGGTACCATTAGTTGTGCAAGCAGCGTCTGAATAAGGCTCAGTTTCTGCCGGTTGTCGCGAATAGCCTGACTTTTCTCTGCCAGCTCAGTAACAACCTGCTCCATTTGTTGGATCTGCGGTGCAAAAAAGGCGAACATTTTCTCATCAGAGCTCAGCACGTCATAGATATCTTCAAACGGCTCTTTAATGATTTTCGCCAGCGAGGCTTTTACTTCTTTCAGTTCCTGCTCCCGCTCGTGTGCTTTATAGGCATCCCATAGATCAGAACCAATCGTAAACGCTGCACCCACAGGACCTGCCCATTTGGCAATGCTCCCGGCCAGTTTGGTGGCCTCCCAGGGTTTAAATTTATAGACATATCCCGTTAGTTTGCCAATCGTATCGCGTGCGGCCAAAATTGTCGTTTTGAGCGTCGCCGGACTAATTTTCGACACCCCCTTAAAGGCCCCGCCTAAAGAACGAAACGCCCCCTCGCCTAAGCCACTTAGAAAGCTCTCGCTGGAGCTCAACTGGCGAGTAATGTCATCAGATAAGCGTTGCGAGACCGCTGTCGACTGTTCGAAAAAGCGATCAACTGACTGCTTAATGCGCAGGTGAAGCTTAAAGCCAACCCCATCTTCTGTATATCCCAACTCATCGTCCATAAACGGGCGGATATCGTCCAGATCGAGTGGACGCAGTTGGCTCATCAGCTGTTTTTCCATCAGGTTCAGCTCTTCAAATAATTCTCCAGCCAGCCGTTTAACCTCAATGCGGCTTTGCTTTATGTCGTTACTAAAACGGTGCATATCCTCGTCATTCTTCTCAACAAAGGTATTCAGTTCATCGAGGTGCCTGCTGGCCAGGGTGACACGCTGAATGACAATGTCTTTCACCACGTCCATACCTGTTTTCACCAACAAGACCTCTGGCACATTAGTTTTCAGTATTTCGGTGGCAGCATTTTTAAGATCGTTAATGCGCGAACGACTTTCGTAATGTTCGGGTTTAGTAAACCAGTACGTTAAGCCGCGACCATTTGGGTTTGAGGCGACGCAGACGATATTTAGCTGCTCACACTCCTGAGCGGTAAGATCCGCTGCACGTTGCAATTTGCCTTTCAGATTCGCCTTTTTAATTGCCGCCTGCTCGTCAAACAGTGCCTGATCTGTCAGGCTGGTCACTTCATCCATTTTATTGATAACAAAGATGGTTGAAGAAAGTTTATTCAAATCGCGCAATACCCATTTTACGATGTCGCTGTGGCTCTCCTTGAGCGGGTTCGTGGCATCAACCACGTAAAAAATCAGGTGTGCTTCAGATATATAGCGTCTGGTCAGGTCTTCATACATCACCAGTCTCCCGTCCACCTCGCGCTCTTTATCACCAAACAGCCCGGGCGTATCAACAATTTCACACTGATCTGGCAGACCTTCCGGTTTGTAAATACTCAACCGATCGGAGGACTCATCCATGGAAATATTCATATCATCCATTACTTTACCCAGCCATGCGGCGATAACGCTGGTTTTGCCATCGGAGAACGCCCCCAACAGAGCAATACGCAGGACATCAGATTCGATGGCATTAATTGCAGAAGTGACTTTTTGTAAATCGTCGCTGATGTTTATCCCCATCTCTCCCAGCATTTCTAACATTCCGCGCAACTGTAATAGCGAGTTAATCGCAGCCTGTTTTTCAATACTGAACTGTTTGAATTGTTCCATAAGGCATGCCCTCCAGTTGTTTTTTTAATGTTGTGATTTGACTGATTTGTGTTTCGAAAATGGCAACAGGCTGTTGCAGAGCCACCTGCATATCGTTGACTTTTTGCAGCAGCCCACTCTCAAGTTCTTTTTCAATAGCAGCAACCAGGAGGCGGGTTTCATCGGCAACGCTGTCGAGAGATTTATCCCGCGCCTCTTCCAGCCTGTCGCGTACTTTTCCTTGTGCTTTGCGTATTTTTGACGCTTTACTGGTAAAAATACCTGCAACGGTCATTATTATGCCGACCAGCGCGCCAAGCGCAGAGCCAACGAGCGTACCAATAACGGGAAAGATGCTGCCAATCGCACTGCCTGACATGGCATAGCTGCCAACTTTTAAAACCATTGAACTAAAATCAGTCACCCCCAGATCGTAACGGGGTACCATCTCACCACTAAACTCAATACTGTGGCTGTGAGCAAAACTGAGGGGGTGTTGAAGTTCCACATTGTGAATATCTTCCAGCAGACGATTTACCGCCTGAAGTGTTTGCTGCTGTAATACCTTTACACTCTCTTCGGTATCCTCCAGCATCACTTGTTCCATAATTTCACGGCGCTTTTCATACTCACGACGGATCCGTGTGGAAATAGCACTGTTATCACCAAAATTATCTTCGACAATATCGTCACTGGCATTGCTCAGGTCATTAAACAGGGTATTCCAGCGATTACGACGACTGTTCGCGATACGGCGTTCAAATTCACCAGTCGCATTTCTGAATGCAACCCGACATTTTTCAAATTCCGGCATTATCTTTTGCAAAAAGCAGTGATGGCTGCTCAATTGCTCTTCAAGTACCTGTAAGTATTGCTCCAGCGTTTCACGGACTTTACCTTTATTGCTTTCGATAATATCCTCACGAAACGTTGCGACCTTATTTTTAATTGTCTGAGCGACGGCATCAATCTGGCTAAATGTCAGCATTTCCTGACGAGAAGGAAATACATCAAAAAAACCGCGTTGATATACCGCCAGATTAAGATCACGTGAAGGATGAATGGTCGTGCTTTGTGTATTGTCGTCATAAGCCAACGCCGAAAACGCCAGCAATCCCTGCACACAGTTCCCATTCAGCAGTACATCCGGCCCTAATACGGAAGCGAGAACCCCAACAGTCTGACATAAAGCGTCACCGGCCCTACCCTGTTGTTCGAGATCGATACGATCCTCATCAAACTCATAGGCCTCAGAATAACCGCGCACATTGATCAACGGATAAACCTGAGTACCATATTCCAGATAAGATTTGATCTTCCTGGCTGTTGTTGCTTCGGGTTTTTTATTAGTACCGTTGACATAAACCACCAGGTGCGCTTGCGCAACAGCTTCTTTAACCAGATCAGCATAGCAATTTTCATTGCCTTCAATGCCAGGTACATCAATTAACCGGAAAACCTTATCGTCAATACATAAATCATAATGGGTATTACCTTTAGTGAAATCGGATTCACCAGTACCAATGATTAAACCATCAACGCGCCTTGCCCTGTTTTTTAATCTCTCTGTCAGAATAAAAGAACTGACAAAACGCGACCAGTTTTGCTCCAGTAAGTACAGAATATCACTCGCAGGGTTACCTTCCGGGTGAGTATCCCTGAATACCCGCTCCAGATTCTCCTCTACAGAAGACCATGTATCACTCATTGTCAGCCCCCTACCATATTTGACTCAACAAGGCTGCCATCCCGCCTGCACCTGCTATAAAACAGCCACACGCAGTCGCTAATAACGTGAAACGAACTTTAGCATGAGTTTGCTGTTGTAAAATTTGCAAACGAGACTGACTTTCATTAGCGATAATTTGTTGCAAACACTTAGCAGACAATCTGATGTCACGAGTTTTATTGGCAACTTCGCTATATGCCTGTATTAAATCACGACGTAGCATTTCCAGGTTTTCGCACAACACCTGCTCCGCCTGTTGCAAATCATTCTGATTATTTTGTAAAAGCTGTTTGCGAGAGAGTTCATCAAAAAAAATTCTTAAAGATTCAATAATGGTACTTTTACCAGCATTTGTTTCACCAAAAAAGGCAACAGTAAATCTGTCCCATTCAGCATGCTGTTTCAGATAATTCAGCTTATGATTAAAATTATTCTGTAATGTCTGCAGTTGCTCCATCATTACGTTAAGCTGTTTTTTCCCGTCTTCATTATCAACATGTAGTTTTGAAATATCATCTGTTGTCTGTTGCAGATTATGACAAATATCATCATACAGACGGCTGAAATATTCTTTCGTCGTTATACATTGTGCCCTGTTCACATCCATAAGGACCTCGCTTCTTCTATATATCCAGTTATTATTCAACAATAACAGACAGAAATATTACCGAAAAATGAAAATCATAATGTCAACGTTCAGGAAAAGAACCTGACGTAAATGCTGCCAATAAAATCGGGATGACACCTGCACGACGTACTGCAATTTCTTTACAACCACATCGGGGGCATGAAGAAAAAGGTCTTATACAGTTAACATGGGTAATTGTTTTTTTCCAGTTACATTTCGTGCAAATAAAAGTCATTGGCGGACGAGGATATACCATCCAGACATTCCTTTTTTTTGTGGATAATACCCACACCTGCATTTGCAATATGCAGGCATGGATAAACATTCTCATCAGAAATGATAAGTTACCCCAAACATAATGTCGTGACTTTTAACGTCAGCCTCTGATTTATATTTATCCCCTTCTGTATCCTTGTAAGACAGGGAGGATTTACCAGCATCCAGATAGCGATAGCTGAGGTCAAGAGCGATATCCGGGGTTACGTCATAGCGAACACCGGCCCCAATGCTCCATGCGAAGTTGTTATCATATCCCGAGTAATGTAACGCAGAAATATCACTTATCCCGCCAGATTCATTCCAGGAGGTATCAGTATATGTCGCCTTATGATGTACCCGTGCATAACCCAGGCCAACAGATACCCATGGAGTGAATGCACTGCTGTTTCTGAAATCATAATACGTGTTCACCATCAGGGTATTCACACTGAGCCTGTTTTGTGTGTCTTCCCGACCACCATCCCCCATCGGAGAATGCCATGTATCCAGTGTATAACGGGAGTCTGCAGCTCCACGTCCATAGAATTCCACTTCCGTGCGTACTGGAACATTGTAATGTTGATAAAAATCATAGCCCACCGCAAGGCCGGCACCAAATACAGTATCGTTCTTATCGCCGCCCTTATACTTATAAACATCATCCCCAAAGTCCTGGCGGAAGCGCTGGTCAGTCTGAGTCACAACTGAAGCACCGGCTTTACCGGTCACATAAAAGCCTGTTTTGCTCTCATCAGCCAGAACCTGGGCCGAAAACATGCCTGCCATTGCAAGCGCTGAAACAGCAATAACCTTTTTCATTTCAATCATCTCCGTTGGTTCTTACCCTACCCGACAAATAGGGTTGCTTATTTTAAAACCATGAAAAAGATAGGGTAAAATGGTTACAACCGATCGATACGATCATATCGATCGGTAAAATCGATCGATATTGGTGAGGGTTTCCGTTTCGAATCAACAAGATGGTAATGATGGAGCCAGGACTGAAATGCTGTGCCCCAAAAGCCCGGGAGGTTTGCATTACAACTGCACCACAGTACAAAAGGTCAGACACAGTAAAAAAGACTGGGTAATCAACCCACACGTCTATTGCAAAAGAGAGGGGAATTATGTGCAAACTGACTAAAGAAGAATACAGCATCACCAGTCGAACAATGACGAATATTCGTTCACTACGCATATATGTACGCGGAGTTGATTTTGAGCAGTTACTCGACATGTAGAAAAAGCTCAACGCTGTTAGTGAAGAACACAGTGAAGATGCTAAACGAGAAGCGGCTGAACGTAAGAAACAGGAAACTAAATACCAACAGGCAGCTAACTACATTATTTCTTTGGGGTTTGACCCGGAAGTATGACCGGTTCCAGTTTCTGCTATTGCAGGGACAATGGAAACCAAACGAAAACCCAAAGGTGGAGTGAGGAAAGCAAATATAACTTTAAGGATGAAAACGGCGAAACCAAGACGTGGACTGGTAATGGTTGACTTATTTTGTTGCACAAGGGGGAGCGCCAAGCAAGTACCAGAGACTGACGCTAAATCAGTGAGTCGGATATTTGCGTCAAATTGACGGATATATCTGAAGATAGTACGCAATTTATTACGTAAAGATGCTGTAATTTCTATCTAGGATTACGTAAAATATCACGTAACTTAATTCATTAAACATTTTACGGATCACAGCATGGCTAGTATTGATGCAGACTACTGCTACTCGTTTCCGGCTATACGTGGCATTCAGGCTGGTCGCCCCTTCTACATTGCCACATGTCCGATGCGTATCATCCCCAAAATTTTTAGCTTTGATGAAAATGATGTTCCTCCAGAGTTGCGCGCGCAACGCACCCTCAATAAATCTCGCATTCCCGAAATGGTGCGTTATATTCTTGAAAATCCAAAAGATTATGTATTTTCTGCACTAACAGCATCCATTGCCGTTGACGTCCAGTTTGATGAGTTTCCCGGCACGAATAATCTAGGGACGTTATGTGTACCAATGGACGCGCAAATCTTGATCAACGACGGTCAGCATCGTCGTAAAGCGATTGAAGACGCTTTAGACGCTCGCCCGGAGCTGGGGCAGGATAACATACCTGTGCTGTTTTTTGTCGATGAAGGATTAAAACGCAGCCAACAGATGTTTGCCGATCTGAATAAATATGCTATTCGTCCCAGTCCGTCGTTGGCATCGTTGTATGATCATCGGGATGCCAGTTCAAATTTGGCGCGTTATCTGGCAATGTCCGTAGAGCCGTTTGCCGGAATGACAGAGCTGGAAAAATCCAATATCAGTCAGCGGTCAAATAAATTATTTACGTTAAGCAGCATCAAGCAAGCTACCCGTGCGTTGCTGGGAAAAGATCCGAAAAAGAGCGATTTTGAAGAATGTACCCAGATAGCAACTCGCTATTGGCAAGCTATTTATAATGTAATGCCGGACTGGCAATTAGCCGCAAAAAAGGAAGTTTCACCGGTTCAACTACGTCAGGACTATGTTCACGCTCACGGTATTGGTTTGCAGGCACTCGGACAACTGGGGTATACACTACTGACAGATTACCCAGAGCAGTGGCCTGATAAAATTGCTGCACTCAAAGTGTTTAACTGGCGCAGAAATAATCCGGTTCTTATCAAACGTGCGATGCAGCATGGAAAGTTGAGCAAAACCAGTACGGCGATCCAACTCACCTGCAATGCGCTAAAAAACGCTCTCTCAATTCCGCTCACTCCTGAAGAACAGGAGCTTGAAGCCCAATGGTTGTCTCATGAGTAAATTAGTTCAGGCCTACGATTTGGCCGAATACGAAGATTTTATTAATCAGGAGCAGTTTGCTGGACGCCCTCTGGCCGAATATATTTCTGAAGTTCAGAGAATTTATTGTGCGGATAAGCGTCCGTGGGTAATTGGCTATAGCGGTGGAAAAGATTCTTCCGCCGTGATCACGCTAGTATATCTGGCCCTGCTTGGCCTGTCCCCGGAAATGCGCAACAAAGATGTTTTTGTAGTGTCATCCGATACGCTGGTGGAAACACCAGTGGTAGTAGATTTAATTAAGAAAACGATGTTGCAAATTGAGGCAGGCGCAAAGCGTAATGGCCTGCCGATCACTCAACATGCGGTAACGCCTAAAACTAATGAAACCTTCTGGGTCAATTTACTGGGGAAAGGTTATCCGGCCCCAACCCGCAGTTTTCGCTGGTGTACCGAACGTATGAAAATCAATCCGGTGAGCGACTTTATTAAAGAAAAGGTCAGCCAGTTTGATGAAGTAATTGTTGTCCTGGGTTCACGTAGTAGTGAGAGTGCCTCTCGTGCGCAGGTCATCGCAAAGCACAAAATTGATGGCTCACGCCTGGCCCGGCATACCACACTGGCAAATGCGTTTATCTATACCCCTATTGATACCTGGGATGTAGAAGACGTCTGGAAACTGCTGCGCGGCGCGTTCCGCTATGCTCCTGAATATATCGACGAATGGGAAAGCCCGTGGGGTGGAAACAATCGTCCTCTGTGGACGCTGTATATGGACTCTTCCGCACAGGGTGAGTGTCCCTTGGTGATAGACGAAAGTACCCCCTCTTGTGGGAACTCTCGCTTTGGATGCTGGACCTGTACCGTAGTAACCAAAGATAAAGCGATGGAAAGTCTGATCAAAAATGGCGAAGAGTGGATGTCGCCATTGCTGAAATATCGTGATCTGCTGGCGCTTACCACCGATCCGGTGAATAAAGACACCTATCGCAACTATAAACGCCGTACCGGTAAGGTGAGCTATCAGTACGCTAAAGACGGTGAAGATCGCAGTGCAGAGCGTAAGCATGTGCCTGGCCCCTACTGGCTCAAATATCGGCAGCAATGGTTAAAAGACTTACTGGAAATTGAGCGTGATTTAAACGCCCAGGGCCACGCGATTACGTTAATCACCGAGTCGGAACTGCATGCTATCCGCCAAGAATGGTTGAAGGATCCCAATGAGCCAGACTGGTACGACACACTACCAGGTATATACCGTGAGGTGTACCAGCGGGATCTGGATTGGGTCGTAGACGATCAATCACGTTTTGACGCCAGCGATGCCGATTTGCTGGTGCAGATAGCTCAGGGGTTTGATGTTGTGCCAGAGATGGTGATGAAATTGATTGAGCTGGAAGTTTCAATGGAAGGATTAAGTCGCCGTCAGGGGATTTTTGACAAACTTGGCGCCATTTTAAAACAGGATTGGGGTAGTCTCGAAGAGATTCAACAACAGCAGGCAGCGCTACAAAAACGTAACGACCGGGATATTCACCTGGAAGAAATCACCAAGCTGGAAGCTGAACTTCAGGTTTTACAGCGCAGAATTATCGATGCCAGCGAATCCTCTGTATTGGTCAGTGAGGAAAACGAACGTGCTCATTAAACAACTGGTATTACATAATTTTCGGGTATTTAACGGTACTCACACGATTGATCTGGCCCCAAGAAAGCGACCACATGAAGTAAACCCTCGTCCGATTGTGCTGTTTGGCGGTTTAAATGGTGCAGGCAAAACGTCTATTCTGTCGGCTATCCGGCTGGCATTGTATGGGCGGCTGGCATTTGGGCTCGCGACTCAGCAACAGGATTATATTGAGCATCTTAGTTCGTTGATTCACAAAGGTGCGTACTATATTGAGCAACCGGAAGAGGCGGCTGTTGAACTGACCTTTACCTATAATAAGGGCGGGCAGGAATCAGAGTTTACCGTTACACGAACCTGGAAAAAGGGCAAGAAAGATCGCCTTTCTTTACAAAAGGATGGCCAACCACTCAGTGAACTGGATTACGATCAGTGCCAAGGATTTCTTAATGAATTAATTCCTCATGGTATTGCTGATTTGTTCTTTTTTGATGGCGAGAAAATTGCAGAACTGGCAGAAGATGAATCTGGCAATATTTTGCGCACCGCTGTACGCCGTTTATTGGGGCTGGATCTGATATCCAAACTGCGGAATGACTTAATGATTTTCGTTAAGCGCCAACAATCCAGTCAGTTAGCAGAAACTCAGCAACAGCAGATTGAAGTGCTGGAAAAACAAAGTAGAGACTTAGCTTGTCAGACAGAAGCATTGCTGGAAAAAGCTGATTTTGCCAAATCTAGAATCGATTTTTTGTCTAAAGACATTATTCGTTATGAAGGCTTGTTGAATGCGCAGGGCGGTGCATTTGCGCAGACGAAAGCGCAGGAGAAGCAGAAAGTTGAAACGCTGCTAAAAGATAAGGAGCGCCTGGAAAAAGCACTGCGCCAAGAATGTGATGGATCATTACCTTATGCACTGGCTCCTAATATTTTATCCGAGTTGCTGGAAAAAATTACTGATGAAACGCAAATCAAACAAGCTCAAAGCTTTGAAAAAGAGTTAAGGCTATTTTTGTCCCAGCTCAGAAACGATATTGCATTACGCTCTAGTACTACCAGTAAAATTGCAGCCGAGGCGATTACTGATAATCTGAAAGAATATATGGCAACTAAGCCGAAGGGCAATTTGTTGTTTGATATTTCTGAACGTGAAGCCGGCATGCTCCAGCAATCAATAGAGCTGGACAGTAAAAAGGCATGGCAACGCTTCGATCTTTACCGTATTCAGTTAGCAGAAATTGAACAGCAACTAGAGCAAGCCGCTGCCAATATTGCCCGCGCCCCGGAAGATGAGCAGTTAATGGATCTTTTTGAAAAGCTGCGTGATCTGGATAAGCAGCGTGAAGATCAGCGCCAAAAATATCTTTCATTGCTGGGAGACGCTAAACGGGTTAAACAACAGCAACTGGATTGTGTCCGTCAGGTACAAAAACTGCATGATGCAGCCCGCACTCAGCATAGCTTTAGTAGCGCCTTTAAAAATGCGCAGGAAACAATTAATTTACTCGATCGGTATAGCGACGTATTAACTCAGGCGAGAGTAAAGACGCTATCTGCTAACTTTGAAGTTGCCTATCGCAAACTGGCTCGTAAAGAAGATATGCAACTGAGTGCTCATATTAACCCAGAGACATTTGATGTTGAGTTAATTGATGAGAAGAAAGCTGTCATTAATCGTAAGCTACTATCTGCCGGTGAAAAACAAATTTATGCCATTGCTATTCTTGAGGCGCTGGCAAAAACTTCTGGCCGTGATTTGCCGGTGATTATTGATACGCCATTAGGGCGTCTGGATTCACAACATCGGGATAAACTGATTAACCATTATTTCCCATTTGCCAGCCATCAAGTGGTGTTATTGTCTACCGATACGGAAGTGGATGAACGTTATTTTGTTGACCAATTACGCGATGATATTTCTCATGCTTACGAGATAGTATTTAACACGCATACTAAATCATCAGCGTTGAAACCTGGTTATTTCTGGGAATTAACTAAGGAGGCTGTCTGATGCTCCCGAATCGAATGGTGCTGAGTCGTCAGACTGAAGAGCAGCTTAAAAGATTGAAAGGGTATACAGGGATCACACCTAACGTCGCTGCCCGATTGGCATTTTTCCGCTCGGTGGAGAGTGAGTTTCGCTATTCATCGGAACGGGATAATCGGAAACTGGATGGTTCGCTGGTGTTGGATAAGATTACGTGGCTGGGGGAGACATTACAGACTACGGAACTGGTATTGAAGATGCTTTATCCGCAATTAGCTCAAAAGGATATGGTTAAAGCATGGGCTGCGCATGTGGAAGATGGGATTGCAGCGTTAAGAAATTATCGTAGTCTTCGTGATTTTTCCATGGGTATATAAACACTGAGATAAAAGATACGGGGTATTTTGTATCCGTATCTTTTACATGTTAAAATATCATTTTAATAATAAGTCTTTACCATCAAAAAATACAAGCTCTGTCTTTCCTGTTTTTTCTTTAAATTGAAAACACTCCAACCCCATCGATGATGCAAGAGTTTCTATATCTTGCTGATTTAGCTCAGATATATTAACAATTATCGAAAAGATAAATTTATTCACCAATTCTAAATTATTATCAAACCAAACAGGAAATACACCATTAAATAATGTTTCTTCATTAATGTTAAGGTACGTTGCTAAATTCATAAATCGGTCGTGATGATCCAAAGACGAGCATTGCTCATAGTATTGAAGTAAATCATCAGACTCAACCCCCAATTTTTGAGCTACATGACTTATATTATTGGAGAAAACTCTCCATATTTCTTCTTCTGGGTTTAAGCCATCGATTGATGGTAAGGATATGACTGGTATAATCTTACCGACAAGGTTATTTATTTTTTCACGCATATCTGCATCAAAAACTGCAAAAAAACTAAAGCCAAAATTTTTGTGTGGGTTAAAGTGTTTTACTACTTTTTCTATATCAGACTCACCATCTTTAAAACTTACTATATGATAATCATACGCGATATCAGAAGCTGAACGATTCAATAAACACTTGAGGAATAAATGGGAGAATTTATCTTCAACTATAAAGACTCCTTTTTTTCTTGGTTTTATACCTAATGCTGTAAAGTATTTTCTTTCATGCTTTGGAGATACAACATTAATCCCAACATTGCTAATGTTAGAAATTAATCTGGTGTTTTTGATTCCCACTTTGTTTAAAATATATTCAGAGTGAGTAGATAATAATATCCAAATGCTTTTTTTTGAAGATATATAAGCAAGATAGTCCATTAAATATTCTTGACTATATACAGATATACAGTTTTCTATTTCATCTATAAGTAAAATAGAGTTTGAATCAATCCAGTTAACGAACCAAAAAATGTACATGCATAAATATTCTCCAGCCCCCATGTCAAGACAGGTATATTCAGTACCATCAGGCAAAGTTACCTTGATAAAGGGAAAGGTATAATCATCAGCTAATGCACCTTCAACTTCGTAAATATCTATTTTTTTATAGGCTCTTCCGATGATATTTCCTATTATATTTATATTTTCATTTTTTCCCAAAAATCCGTTTGGCTCAATTCCTTCTATAAAATCCTCAATATTTTCTGAGCTATTTAAATAAGTTATAACTTTATTGCACTCTACTGATGGTTCAAGGTAGTACACTTGAATATCTTCAATATTTTCAATTACAGCACCGCCTTTCATCAAAGATACATTAATGCTTGCTTCATTTAATCTTGTTCTATATAAATCATTTTTCTTGAAATAAGAATGGATAGTTCTCAAAATAGTGCTTTTACCTACTCCATTTTTCCCACAAATGACGGATATACCATTATTCAATTCTAGGCAAAAATCATCGGCAACACCCTTAATATTGCTGATTGAGACTCGTCGAAGTTGGCAATTATAATGAGATAAATCTTGGGTTCTACGCCACCCGTCATTAAATTTGGCAAATCTCATCTCATTACTCCTTCCAGTTTTCCGCTAGATCTTCCACAAGAAACTTAACATCAATATTTTTATCCTGCATAAGATCTGCAAGCTCATCAAGGGAGTGAGTATCTTTATCCTCTAAATATGAAAGATTAATACCCGCTCTTAAGCAAGAGAAGTTTTGTATGATATCACGAATAACAATTGAACCTATGGACATTACCCTTGAAGAGCTTCTTTCTATATAAATCATCAATAATTCACGGAGACATTGTTCATCAATATTAAAAAATAGAAGAATGTCGGAAGGAATTTTTTCGTTAGCTTTAACGTGAGCTTTAGCTGCTTCTAAATTAAAAAAAGCATTATATATTTGTTTATTATTGAGATCTTGACCAAAAATACACATGCTTGCAATTAAGTATATCCAATTCAAAGAAGAAGCTTTCGTGAGATTAGTATTTATTTCCATGCTTTTTAAATAGGAACTAAAAGAGCTAAAGATTTCAATCGTATTTTTAATAGCAATAGATATTTTACTATCAAAACTAGTATCATTACGATATCTATTGGTTAAATTTGCATCACTTAACTGATAGCGAATACTTTTTTTCTCAAGAAGAAGGCACACACGAGAAAGTAAATCATTATAAGCCATCCTGGAGTTACTGAATCCAAGAATACTTTTATCAACACCAAGCTCATCCATGTAAGAAACAAAAGTTGAGATATCATTACGGACATCACCGAAGATGGCATTTCTAGCTTCAGATGATGTAAGTTTTACCGTTTGATTTAACCTATAAAAGAGCTCACTTGGCTCCCCTTGATTATATTCAGTAATTTCATAAATGGTAATGCCAAAACGTTCAATTTTTCTTTGAATGTCTGGATTTAAATCTTTAAATTTTTTACCATGTAACTCAACAATGTCATCATCTTTCGGCTCTATAAACCCATCAATTTGAAATTGATTATCCAAAAAATCTCGAATTGCAGTTAATCTTTGTTGTCCATCTAAAACCTCGGCTCTTCCATTACCAACGGATACTGTATGTATTGGTGGTATGTACCATTCACGAAGAATAGAGTCGATCAATAATTTCTTTTTTTTCGTTGTCCAGACTTCACCGCGCTGAAAATCGGGTCTAAGATCTAGCTCTCCATCTTTTATATCAGCATAAACACTTTTTATTTTATTTGTTGTATCTTTAATAATCATTCTTCTTATCCTTCATTAGTTCCCAAAACGCACTATCTCGCATCTTGCTAACCCGCTTATCCCCATCAACATACAGACTGAAATGCTTTTCAAGCTGCCGAATCTGCCCCATCAACGACTCCTGTTCGCCCTTATCATCCACGTTGAATACAGCCTTGATATCAACATTCTTAATTTCGGACACACGATGAATAACCCAAGTTAGAATATATGAAGCGTAATTATTCTCTCCAGTTTTGAAGTGGGTAATTTCCTGCGTTGACAGGATCGCCCCAACACCATATTCACGACCTTCCTTAAGGATCTTCCTCAGACTGGCAAAGTCCTGACGCATAAAGTTATCTGCCTCATCCACCAGAATCATCTTGGTGAGCTGACGATAATCACCCTGAATCACTGGCTTGCCGCGTTTTTGCATTTGTGCATAAAACAGATCCAGGGTTAGCGCAACCACCAGGTTTTGAATCTCTGATGAGTAGCCAGCCAATTCGATAACTGTGACACCATCCACCAGATCATACAGACTCGTCATTTTCTCTGGGTCTGTTTCAAATATCTGAAACCCAGCTAAGTTATAAAGCGCGGCGTACAATGAGTCTTCTTCTACTTTTTCCTGAGCCAGATATCGCTGCCACACATCTTCTATAGTCGGTGCTACACGGTTCCAGGTTGAGCGATCATGAGGCACTATTCCTGCTAATTCATAGCACTCCATGATTAGCGTAACCAGTTTCATACGCTGTTTCACACCCAGGTTATAGGCTTTCCCCATTGTTTCAGAAAATGCGATTGCGGTATGTCTGGGTAACATGGGCATATCACCAAACAGTGACAAAGGGTTATAAGGTAGTAACGATAATTGATATTTCTTACCGCCAGTAGCCTTCAGAAAAGCCTCGTCCACATAGTCAGATTTATAATCAAAGATCAGTAAACCAATCGATTTTCCATCAACGTTACAGGATTGGTTACGCATTAATTGTGTCACCAGCGATTTGGTAAATTGCGTTTTCCCGGTCCCCATCGTACCGATGATGCCTGTGTTGGTATTCATAAACTTCGTGGTGTTGGTCGGTTCCCAGAATAACGGGGTTTGCCGTGTAGCGTCATGACCAAATAATACTTGTAAGGGTACAGTGCTGACCTCTGGTGTCGGCTTTGGAATATCAGGTCGTGTGTCTGGCGGTGTCGTTACCTGCACACCCGATGCTGATGGAGATGGGTGCTCATCACTCTCTGGCTTAAGACGGTATTTATCTGGTACCCGGTAGCGTTCAGCCAACGGCAATTCACCTTCATGGGTAGTGATTAACGAGGGTAGTAATGAATAAGGAATTTCGATCTGTAAGATATTCCCTGTCGTCTCTTTATAGGAGAGATCGAAACAAGATCCGCTGTCTACATGTGCAACAACAAAGCCATTAGCATAATCTTTTAACTCACCCAACAGATAGTCACCCGTCAACCACCATTCGCGGCGATCCAACAGGGGAGCCAGCTTATCACTGTCCAGCACACCGTATAGCCGAAGTTTCTCTACCTGCATCAGCACCTGTCGAATAAAGAGCGCTCGATAAAGTTGCGATGCCAGTGTATGCGGTTCCAGAATATCCTGCTGTAAATAACGTTTAAGCTCAACAGCCTGCTGGCCCGCATAGCTGTAATCTGGTCGAGCGCCGGTTTTGACTTCCAGCGGCAGTAAATAGAGACGGTTTTCTTTAAAACCAACAAAGAGCACATCATCAGAGATCGCACCGTTACGGTTCCCCTGTAGATTTCTGGATAAATCGCTTTCCTTCATCTTTAGCCCGACGTTACCAGATACGCGAATCATTTCGGCTACAGATAGCGGTACCCAGCAAATATCAGACTCACTCAGCATGGACTGTACAAATTTATACGCGCCAATGATGCCATATTTCTCTTTGCGCTCTTTTTCACTGGAGCGTAACATCTTCAGTAACCACTCGCCGTTAAAAGCATTAAATTCGGCAAGTAGATGCTGGCTATCAACGGCAGATTGCCCGGACTGGCTTTCGGTCTGGAGCAAGCGGAGGAACAAATCGACCTGCTTCGTTACCGTCACCGCATCGTAGCCTGCACAACTGGTGTACTGATCGGAATAGTGGATCAGCACAACATCTTTTTGGCTAGTAAAGAAGTCGAGGGTAACTTTGGGGTCAATAATGGTGGTCCAGAGGGCACTGTTGTAAGAATAATTGAGTAGCTGCTTAAAATTGCCGCTTACAGCCAGTCCAATCCCTTGTCCGTGATATTGACTGTTGCTCTGACGCGCTGGCTGCCACAGGCAGCCCACTAACCGGGCAAGTCGTAGAGCACAGTAAGATTCAGTATCAACATTCCGCAGGCCAAACGCGGTAAAGTAAGCATCCCCCTGTGTTTCAGCTCCTTCTCCGGCAATCAGCCCATGACACAGTACACCGCTGGCAGCATCCTCAATGCGGATCTGGCGGCAATCCACCGGAGCTGTATTGGTGAAAAACGCCAGATGCGCATAGGCCAATTTGTCGCTTTCTGATGGCAGGACAAATTTGCTAAACGTTAACCGACTGCGCAACAGGTCAATCAGCATATCGGCCTCAGCTCTCCACGCGCCGCTGTTCAAGTCAAGGTCGTTTTTAAGCTGTTCATAGCTGCCACTCTCGGCAAAGCGATCAAACATATTTGGCAGCAGACGTTCATCGTAGCAATTTACATGCACCGAAATAGCATGCTCTTTTTCCTGCTTAAAATATTCCACTAACCCCAGAAACAGTTCTTTCGCTGTTCCCTGATTAATAGCATTAATAATCAATGCATTGTTTCCGGGACTCTGAAATAGCCGGGCGTAGGCTTCGGTAAATTCATTGAGCTTGTCTTTTACCAAACGTTTTACGTAATCGTGGCTCACCTGACGCTGGGGAACGACATCAATCCAGAAGCGATTTTCTTCCACCGGTTGCAACTGCGCGTATTCATGTTCACTGTGGTAAACGAACGGCATCAAACCGGATACCACCAGACGATCAAGCGTAATAGGCGGTAGTGTGGCAAATGACGTTGAGTTGTATTGTTCCTGCTCTGCGCAGATAGTTTGTACCAGTTGTAAATGGTAGGCCAACACTAGGGGATGCAACGGGGAGAGACGTTCATGACTGTCGACGTTACAAATACCCAGATGGAGCAGACGCTTTTCCTGCGCTGTTAACGCTCTGCTCAACTCGATTTGTTGAAGCGCCTGTTCAAAGGTCATCACTATATGGCTTACCAGCGCGCAGTATTCTGCTGACCACGATACCAGGCTAGGTAAAGTACCGCAGCGCTGGTAGTAGAGGAATAATTGGTCGTAGGCGTTATAAAGATCGGGGTGGCTGGCAACGAGTTCATCCAGCGCATACACGCTATCATCATCTCCTGTCCCCAAAAGACGTTGATCAACTAATGAGGCTTCCAGCGTCAGTAACTGCTGGCGAACACCGACAACCTTGTGTTCGGTATTATCAAGAATGATACGTCCCTTCAACCGGTTCCAGACCGCATTTCCTTCTTCTTTTAACAGTTTATTGAAACGACTCTGGTCAAAAAGTAGCGGTAAGGTTAACCCTTCTTCGGCTCCCGGTCCTTCGATATTGAATGCCAGACAAGAATCACCTGAAACAAGCTTAAATTGGATTAGATCGCTTTGATTTGCCAGTGTTTCAAAATTCACCAATGCATAATGCTGACTATCAATATCACCATTTTCTTCATCCAGTATACAGACCTGGCTACCCGACTCAGCGATTCGTAGTTCGTTGTCTTCACGTTGGAGTGTGATTTGTAGTTTACCTGGCTCGATACGGAAACAATGCTGAATATCGTCTAGCCAGAATTGTCCCTGCCTGACCAGTAACAGGCGGAACTTGTACTCTTCAGCTGAATTATTGCGATTAGTCAGTTCAAGGCTAAAGAAGCAGGGATTCCCATCGAAAGGAACCGACGCCATAATTCGGGAGCTTTTCCCACCAGCACGACTAATTCGCCAGAAACGCTCTTTTTTTAACTGACGATGATGTGCAATTTTTATCTGGTTATCCTGAAGATCGTTGCCCTGAAAGCAAAACTCCAGCTCAGTTTGCGATTGTTCTGGTGGTACCTGTACCAGTAGGCTGATATCGCGCTTGCCTGCTTTACTTGCACTTTTCGCTCGTTGCCAAATCACGCCATTTTCGACCGTGATATTATCCAGTACCAGTTTTTGTTCGCGGTTCTGTTCTTTTTCGCTTAGATAAACAGCGAAATCAAGCTCACGCCAGTCGTCTTTATCATTGAAATGTTCCTGAATAAATTTGGCGCTGAATTCAGTTAATACGTTCTCCAGTTGCCCACTGTAGCGTTCAACGCTGTCCTCGATTTGACGAAATAACTTCCTGTTTTCATTCAGTCGGGTATGGAGCTGTTTCTGGCTAAAATTCAGTAGTTCATCATCTTTAAACAGCGATAGCTCGGAGAAATCCAGATTGCCGTCATCCAGCAGGCGATACAACGACGAGAAGCCAAAGACGGTCGCACCTTCATCCAGTACCGTTGTTCGTTGATCCTTTAATAAGCAACGCGACAACTCTGAACGGTTGTTGTCCGTCGTGATCAACTTTTCCAATTCATGACTGAAGGTTTCGGGGTGCCAGATAGCTCCCGGTGCCGCGACGTCTTTTGTGCTGTTAATCAGGGTGTCCAGCATGCTGTTATGAATAATCAGCAGTGCAGTTTTGGCAAACACCCCGCTGCGGCCAGCAACTTCATCGCGCAAATGGGATATGTAGTTTTCCGTGAATGCTGGCGCTGCGACTCCGTGCAGCACCGGAATAAGCTGAACACCATTACAGGAGAGACAAGCAAGGCGCTGCTCTGGCGCAATTTCCAGATGATTGTCACCTGCCAGGTCAACAAAAGCCTGCCAGAGTTGTAGAGCATTGTCAGGATCAGGAGATTTGAACTGGTAACGCTCACCAGGTTGAATAATGCCACTTACCCATTCAATAAAGGTTTCCGCCAGATAGGTTTCATACTGTTTTACGGACATACACGGCGTCTCCACTGTCACTCATTCGCTCCACATTTCCCATACGTTCATAAAACGCTACCAGCGTTTGTGCCGACTGGTTATCCAGATAAAATCCGCGCTGTTCAAAGCCGCGCAGCAACTCATGCAGGCGTAGTTTGTCATTTTTACCCACAGTGAGATTGGTCAGCAGCAGCAGACGATCCTGATTCAGTACCAGTACTTTTCCCGCCCGACCACGTACCTGAATGAAATCGGTGCAGATCTGGGTTTCAAGCTCGTTGATGTATTTCCGGTTAACTGTCGCACGATCAGATTTCTTATCCTGAAACTGTTCAACAGCAACGGTTAATAATTGTTTAAAAGCTTCTTCCAGCGTAACGGCTTGCGTATACTTCGATGCCGAAAGCTCGCGTTTTTCGATAAACTCCTGCAAATAATTATTGAGATCTTGCAGTAATTGAGATGAGTTATCAGAAAAATTTAAGCAATCCTGATAGACCTGCCAGAGTGGACGCTTCTTATCTCCTTTTATTTGTAGAACTTCCAGCGCGGAGAGTATTGGGAAAAGTTTTTCACTTTGACGAGCGAACCACTTATAACCAAAGCGTTTTATTTGATCCCGTTCAGAACTGGCTTTTTCAGTGTCGAGAATAAAGAAAAGCGACTTACTTTGTGGCTCGCCGTCCTGCCAGTTGTCCAGATTGAGTGCTAGCTGGGCACACCAGCTAAAGGCATATAAACGCAGAGTATTAGTCAGTTCTTGTAACAAATATTGAGGGTGTTCTGCCAAAAACGCCAGATCAGACTGAAAACAAGTCACCAGATAGGGAAGATAGGGTTGTTCTTCAGAGAATGGGCCTTTTCCCAATAACTTTATTTTTTCATTGAGCTTATTTAGCATTTGCTGCTCAATGAAGTTCAGCTTATCTTGGATAGGATATTCCAAGCTGAAATCTCCCATCAGATTAGCAAACAGAGTGCCAAGGCGTTTATCGGCCATTGAAGCGCCACCTATTTTTTCGCCATCAAACTGAGCATGAAATAGTAAAAAAAGCGGAGATACACGAAAGATATCTTCACTGGAAAAATACATCCGTTCCAGTACAGTCCAGAATGCTGGTTCATCAAGCAATTCTTGCAAATGAACCTTGCAATCATCGCGAAATTGACTGGGAGTATAGGCATCAATTTTACGCTTCAGGGCGTAGCTAAGCACCAATCCGGTGACAAATTGCCAGTTAATATCATTGTTTTTGTTACGTATCGGCAGATAACTATCCAGTTGATTATTACCTACTTTTAACGTCGTTGCGATAGGGTACATTCCACTAACCCTCCATACCGCTAATGGTGATCATGTCGTCGTCCGCTTTAGCGCGATAAACTCGCCGCCCACCAGCATAAAACTTGATTTCGCTGCTGGATTTGGCCTGTTCAGTAATCAAATCAACGATTTCGTCCAGTAGAACAATGGCATTTTTATCGTATTTATTGGGGCGATAGCCATTGTTTAATTTGTTCAGAAGTTCAAATAAATTAAGTCCGATACGAACTGGTAACAGAGAATTTTGCCCAACTTTTAAATGCACGTCGAAGCCAGTAGGGTGGGCCGTATTTTTATTGCGGATGGCCTCCCAGTCAGGTTTCAATTCGACTGGCGCGGTTATTTTTACCCCACCATATTCACCTAAAAAGAACTCTTCTTTTTGCATACTCAATTCCGGCGCTTTGCGGTTTGCATAGCGCTGAATACCAGCAATAAGTTCGGATGTATAAAACCGGTTCAGTGCTTTTTTCTGCTCTGAGTCAGCGGTGTAATTTTTGTGCAGATGCCAGATTTCTGAATAATGCTCAAATAAGGATTCATTAAAGAATACGGAAAATTTCTGATGATAATTATTCCCCAAAGATTCATCCTGCAACAACCAGAAGAGCCGAATTAACGAAGCCGCATCACCCGGATTAACGCACTGGCGATCAAATCTAATGTGTAATGGCGCGAGTGCAGCTAAAAAATCATCCAGTTCAGGGTCAACCAGGCCCAATTCGTAGCGCAAAATAAACTGATCGATTTCATAGGTGTGCAGCCTGGCAGGATCAAAATCAGAAATTTTTTTAATCAGGTCGTTTTCTGTCCCAGTGAAAAGATTATCAAATAAATACCCCGGCCCCATAAGCAAATGATGCAGAAAATCCAGTAGAGTTCGGGTTGTCACAAACTGATCTTTAATCAGGCGGACCTTAAAGAGCTGAGTGATGAGAACATCCTGAACACCCGGCAGACAAAGCAATTTATAGTTAGCAACTTCTTTCAGCTCAGGGTTAACAGTCTCATCATGTCGAAAAATAAACTGAAACAAATTACTATCATCATTACGGGTTAAATTATCCAGTAATGTTTTAATAAACGATGAATACTGTTTTTTTTCATTAAACTGGAATTTAGGGTAATGCTCAAAGTCAAAAAAAGAACAATTCCAACTGCGGTATGGGCGGCTTTCTTCCTGATCTGCTGACAAGAAAGAATCAATCGCAGTGCGGATCGCCAGATGGCATTCAGCACCTTCTCGGGCAAAGTTGGCGAGCATCCCGGTATTGATGCCTATAAGCAAAGGAGATGAGTATTGGTGATGATTGCTAAATAAATCATTTAAAGCATCAATAGCTGATTGCCGGGGAGCAAAGCTGTGTGTCGCATCCAGATGAAAATTAAAGCGCTGCTGATAACGCAGATTTGATTGGCAACGGGTTAAAATTTCGGACTTCCCATCCCCGCTACTACCGCACAGAAAAATGATTTCGCCAGGCTTAGCAATTTCTAAATAACGTTGTAATTCAGTCTCAATCTCTTGTTTTACAAAGAGCTGCTCCTTCAACTGGTCGAACTCGTCCTTCTGGCGATATGTGACGGTGGTCACGGAAAACGAAGATGACTTCGCAAGTACACTCAACGCGTTACGTAATGTGATTGCGCCCATAACTTTATGTTCTCAAAAATAAGATTACGCCTATTCTATAAAAGCAATCTGCTGATATCTATAGTCTCTTAGAGACATTTATTACGAGCAATTTGAAAATTGTCTCTTTTCCTATCCGTACACAAAACACATCCAAAGATAGCGGGTCAAATCCATCAGCTCCACTTTAAAGGCTGATTGATTAGTTGTTAGACTCAACTTCAGGGAGACTTCTGCCGTTACTTTTCCCCGATGCCCAAACGACGCTTTCGTTTTCTGCAGTGCCTCATAGAAAGTGATCTTGTCAGTATTCAGAGCAGGCGCATCATCACGCACCATAACAGGCTGAAAACCCTCCGATGCTTCGGTCATCTGTGCCGTCTCCATAGCTCTGTTGTTGTATTTAATCAACACCGCCTGAAGACATTCTGAATACTTCTTCTCCTGCACTACATTTTTTGTACTGGAATGGGGACCTAATCAGTTTTTCCAGCAGTTCTTTCGCCAGATCTCAATATGACATATCTTGCTGAAAAAATTCATCTGAAAGTTCAAACCAATACTCGGTTTGTCCAGAGCCGCCCGAGCGAAAATATCGTCCAATCCGTCAGAAATTACGGCATTATCCAGAATCTGTTTCAACGTATGGTTCTTCCCTGGTTTATTTTTATCCACGCGGGTAATTTTACTGATAGCAGCTTTCACCGCATTCAGCGTACAACAACAAAGCAACCTGGCTGTAGTAATTTCCAGCGCGTTATTGAGAAAACGCTTTTTACCGTCTTCAGAGCCAAACCCATAGTATGCAACTGGCATCAGCGACTTCCTCGCATGAGCTTTAAAACTGGTGTAATCAAAACCCGCTGACGCTACCATTCTGACAAACATGCCTATGAATGATGCCCGACTTTTCCATCATGATGCCTGTTTAGTCTGGCACGCACCGTACGGCCAGTTTCATACAACGCATCGTAAGCTTTGTACGCATCAACCTGCAACTCTCACCTATATTCTGCCAGATGACGTTGTGAATCTTCGAGGGAAAGCCGCTTTATCATCTGCGTATTCTGTTCTATTTGATCACAGATTGGGCCAAACTGTGATCGATTCAGATGTCATTTTGCATTAATGGCATCATCGTTTCTGGATAAATAATGGCAATAAAATATGTCAGATATTAATCTGGTTATCCTGTTTATTATTTATCGTTTTCTTACCTGCATCTCCATGTCTCAGAAACCAGTAGCGGTTCAACAGTTCCGTCAGGGCATCCTGCGTCAGTTTCTGCTGAGATTCGCTGCCATTCTGGTTGCGGACTTCACCGTAGCGACGTAACTGCTCTTCCGCCGGGATATGCCGGTTAAAAGCCTGCATGATGCCAAACACCTCCGTTTTCAGTTCACTGACTGTCATGTATCTTCCCCGCTGTTCATCCAGACGGTTCAGGCGCTCAGCCAGCTGCTGTAAGCGAGTCATGCCTTCATTCCAGCCCGCCATCGCCTCTTCCGGGAGCGCACGACTCCTTACACTCTTCTGCCAGTTATCCACCATTTCCTGAACACGGGGATTGCCGGGAAAAAGTACCCTCAGTTGCTGCAGCAGCTGCGCACTGCGTTGCAGGTTGTATGCCGGGGGTAATTGTGTCAGCCGCGTTATCTGCTGACCGGAAAGGGTTATCCACTCTGACGCATGATTTAACAATGAGGATGTTCTGCTGAGCTGTGTCATCTGGTCTGCTGAA
>ERZ1034865.50-NODE-50-length-98642-cov-16.270735_pt1 | contig 98642 bp, 92 predicted proteins | sample MGYA00520632_ERZ1034865 | MGnify/ENA primary metagenome ERZ1034865 (study PRJEB33766, sample SAMN09781738) | gut metagenome | biome: gut microbiome | host: Homo sapiens | place: Madagascar | study: EMG produced TPA metagenomics assembly of the PRJNA485056 data set...
CTTTGACCAGAAAAAAATAACTTCAATTGTCGCGCCAAGCGGAAGCGGAAAAACAACGTTGCTTGATTTTGTGTCTGAAAATTTTTCTTCTGTTTCTTATTCAATGCAAACTCCAAATTTATTTTTGAATCTTAGTGTTTTTCAAAATGTGCAACTTCCGCTTTTAAATATTTTTGGAAGAAAAAAATCATTTGAAATAACGCAGAATATTTTAAATAATTTTGGGTTGAATGGAAAAGAAAAATCTTGTGTGGAAAAAATTTCCGGCGGAGAAAGGCAGCGTGTTTCTCTTGCGCGCGCGGTTGCTTTTCCAAGTGGAATTCTTTTGCTTGATGAATCGTTTCAGTTTTTGGATTTTTCAGTAAAAAAGAAATGCATTGAATTTATTTTGGAGCGACAAAAAGAAAATCCTCAGACTGTAATTTTTGCTGCAAACGAAATAAAAGAAGCAGTTTTGTTTTCAGATAAAATAATTTTTTATTCTTCATGTCCAATGCTTCATTTAAAAACTTTTTTAGTTTCTGCGGAAGACAAAAAAAATCCGGCTGCACTTGAAAAAGAAATTCTTGCGTTGCTTTTTAGTTTGTAAGAATATTCCTTTTATTTTTTTTGAATGATATAATTTTGATATGCAGAATATTTTTTTTGATACCAGAATTCTTGATAAAAAATCACGCGAAAAATTTTATTTAACAGAAGAGCTTATGATGGAAAATGCGGCACAGGAACTTGAGTCTTGCGTTATGCCTCACGTTTTCCATGAAAGTTCGCGGTACATAAACCGCCCTTGTGTTTTGATTCTTGCAGGACGCGGAAACAACGGAGCTGACGGTTATGTTCTTGCACGAAGGCTTTCTTGCCATGATTTTTGTGTGGCGGTTTGCTGCATTGGAGAGCCTTCTTCAGAAATTGCAAAAGTTCAAAAAAAACGCGCTGAACTTCTTGGAGTTTCTTTTATTTCGCCTTATGACTTGGATTCTTTTGTAGAAGAAAAAAGTTTCGATATTAGCGTTGTTGTTGACTGTGTTTATGGCAGTGGATTTCACTTGCCTTTGGATGCAGAGTCAGAAGCTGTTATACAGAGTGCAAATAAAATAGAAGCCTTTAAAGTTTCGTGCGATGTTCCAAGCGGACTTGATTCAGATGGAAATGGAAAAATTGTTTTTCGTGCTGATGAAACTGTTGCAATGGGAGCATTGAAACTTAGCCTGTTCAGCGACAAGGCAAAAGATTTCTGCGGAAAAGTAAAAGTCTGTAATCTTGGAATAAGCAGGAACAATTTTGAATTCCTTGAAATACCTGATGCTTTTCTGCTTGAAAAAGAAGAAATGAAACTTCCGTTTAGAAAAATGCAAAATGTCCACAAAGGAACATTTGGGCACGTTGCGCTTGCCGCTGGCGAAAAAACGGGAGCTGCAAAAATTGCTGCGAATTCCGCGTTTGCTTTTGGAGCTGGCTTGGTTACTCTTGTGGGGATTGAAGATTCAGGTTTTATGAATATTATGGCTTCCTTGGAGCTTCCTGAAAACACAACGGCTCTTGTGCTTGGATGCGGATTCGGAAGAAAAAATCCTAGCTTTCAAAAATATTTTGATTTTTTTAAAGAAAACAAAAATATTCCATGCGTTCTTGACGCTGACATTTTTTATTACAAGGAAATTTTAAATCTTTTGACAGAGCGAGGAAATTTTGTTTTGACTCCGCATCCAAAAGAATTTTCTGCTCTACTTGAAAATTGCGGTTTTGGAAAATTTTCAGTTCAGGAAATTGTTGAAAAAAGAATTGAGCTTATAAAACTTTTCTGCGGAAAATTCAAGGATTTAGTTCTTGTTTTAAAAGGTGCAGTTGTTTTAATTGGAACGTGGTCAAAGAATGAAGGACGCGCAAAAATTTATCTAAATCCTTATGGGAAGAATTCACTTGCAAAAGGCGGAACTGGAGATATTCTTTCAGGACTTATTGCTTCTCTTCTTGCACAGGGATATGATTGTGTGAATGCGGCTGTAACAGCATCCTTGGCACATAGCTTTGCTTCGGAAAAAGTGAAGAACAACTTTGCACTTACACCGCAGCTTTTAATTGAAAAAATTTCAGAGCTTTAACTAACTTTTTTAGAGGTAAAAATGAAATACGCGTTTCAGTTTGCACTTATAATTTCTATTTCTTTTATCGGGGAAATTCTCAACATGCTTATTCCCCTGCCCGTTCCTGCAAGCATTTATGGACTTGTTATTTTGTTCTTTTGCCTGGAGCTGAAAATTATAAAGCTTCATCAGGTAAAGGAAGCCGGAGATTTTCTTCTTGTCATGATGCCCGTGATGTTTGTTCCTTCTAGTGTTGGATTTATGACGGCGTTTCCTGTTATGAAAAAATACGGCTTATGTTTTTTGGTGATTGCCGTGGTTACCACTTTTTGCGTCATGGTAATTACAGGTCATATCGTTCAGCTTATAATCCGCGCAAAGAATAAAAAGACTTCAAAGGAAAACTAGCGATGAAAGATTTTTTTATGAACTCCATTTATTTCGGGATATTTTTGACTTTGGTTTCCTACGCGCTCGGAATTGTAATCAGCAAGAAGACAAAATTTTTTCTGTTCAGCCCTTTGATTGTTTCGATTGTTCTTTGCATTGCTTTTCTTGTAGCCGCAAAAATTCCCTATGAATCTTATGCTGCCGGCGCGGATTTTATAGCCTGCCTTCTTACTCCTGCGACAGTCTGCCTTGCGATTCCCTTGTACGAGCAAGTTGAAAAACTCAAGGAAAACTGGCTTGCTGTTCTGTGCGGAATTTTATGCGGCGTTGTAGTCAATTTAGTTCTGATTTTTCTTTTCTGCCTTCTATTCAAAATGGAGCACACGGAATATGTTTCGCTTTTAGGCAAGTCGCTTACAACTGCGATTGCGCTTGGAATAACAGAAGAGTTGAACGGAATAATTCCTGTAATTGTCGTGATGGTTGTTCTTACTGGAAACCTCGGAAACCTTTTTGCCGTTCAGGTCTGCAAGATTTTCAGGATAACTGAGCCTGTTGCCAAGGGAGTTGCGATAGGAACTGCTTCCCATGCTCTTGGAACTTCCAAGGCGATTGAAATTGGCGAAGTTGAAGGAGCCATGAGCGGTCTTTCAATCGGAATCGCTGGAATCCTCACGGTAATTCTTGCTCCGGTCTTTGCAGGTCTTATTCCTTAAGGAAGTTTTTCTTCTTTTATAAAATTCCATGATGTGATATAAATTCTGTAAGATTGAATATTGAATTTGTTTTACAAATATCGCATTTCAGTTTTTTTTGTATTTTTTTAACCAAATTTTAAGGAAGTTTTATGACACCGCAGGAAGTTATAGACAAGGCTAGGAAAATAGTAATAAAAATCGGAAGCAACACGCTTGCAAAGAATGACGGAACAATCAATGTGGACTTTATGGAGACTTTTGCCTCGGAATGTGCGGCTTTAATTTCAAGGGGAAAGCAAGTCATTGTTGTTTCTTCAGGAGCGCAGGTTGCAGGACTTTCCACGATAAGCGGCTGGGCGCATAAGGGCGACATTCACTACAGGCAGGCTTTGTGCGCGATTGGTCAGGTTGAGCTTATGGACAAATGGCGCGAATCGTTCGGCAAACAGAATCTTCATGCGGCTCAGCTTCTTCTTACAAAAGAGGACTTCATGGATTCCCACCGCACTTTGAATATAAGGAACACTTTGTTCACGCTTGTTGACGAGGGTGTTGTTCCGGTTATAAATGAAAATGACTCTGTTGCAACTGATGAATTTTGCATCGGAGACAACGACAATCTTAGCGCGCTTACTGCTGTTCTTTGGAGCGCGGACTTGCTGATTCTTTTCAGCGACATCGACGGAATCTATACGGACAATCCTAAGACAAATGAAAATGCCGTTCTTGTTGAAACTGTTGAAAATATCAATGAGCTAAAAAATCAGATTACAATCAACGGAAAAAGCTCTTTTGGAACCGGTGGCATTTCTACAAAAATTGAGGCGGCAAAAAAGACGACGGCTTCTGGAATTCCACTCATACTTGCAAATGGAAAAAAAGAAAAGGCTTTGGAAAAACTTTGCAGCGGGGAATTGAAGGCTACTGTTTTTACGGCTGATGAAAACGCTTTGTTTAATGCGATAATGGGAGGCAGCAAATGAAAATCGGATTCATTGGAATGGGAAATATGGCGAAGGCGATTGCGTCTGGTTTTATAGCTTCAAGGAAAATCCAGAAAGAAAATATTTTTGCCTTTGCTCCGAATCAGGAAAAGCTTAAAAAAAATGCCGGTGAAATTGGATTTATTCCGTGCGAAAGTATTTTGTCCTTGGCTGATTCATGCGATGTTTTTATAATGGCGTGCAAGCCTTACCAGATAGAAGGTGTTCTTTCTGAAATACAGGGCAGGCTTTTTGGAAAAGTTTTGGTTTCTGTTGCGGCGGGTTGGAGCTACGAAAAGTTCCATGGAATTCTTGGGGACGATGTGCGTGTTCAGTGCATGATGCCGAATACTCCTGCGATGGTTGGAGAAGGCGTGATGCTTTTTGAAAAGGAAAATTCTTTAAATGCAGGTGAGCTTAAGGAAATAAAAGACTTGTTTTCTTCGCTTGGAATTATAGAAGAGCTTCCTGCAAGCCTTATGGGAATTGGAGGCGCAATAAGCGGATGCGGTCCGGCGTTTATGGATTTGATAATTGAATCCTATGCAGATGCCGCTGTTAAATACGGAATCTCAAGGCAGACGGCTTATAAAATTGTTTCACAGACAATGCTTGGCAGCGCGAAGCTTCAGCTAAAAACAGAAGCTCACCCTGGAATTTTAAAAGATGCGGTTTGTTCTCCGGGCGGAACTACAATCCGTGGCGTGGATTCTCTTGAAAAAAACGGTCTGCGTGGAATTTGCATTTCTAGCATTGACGCTATAATGAAAAAATAAATTTATTTGTAGTAAAGCATTTCGTATTTTGCAAACGCTGAAAAACCGGCTTTCTTGTATGCGCAGATTGCCGGTTTGTTTTTTTTGTTTACGAATAAGACTGATTTTTTATTTTCAGTTTGAAATTCTTCAGCAAGTTTTTTTACAAGGCAAGAAGCTAAGCCTTTTGAGCGGAATTCTTTTTTTGTAAAGACTCCACCAATCTGAATAAAGTTTTTTGAAATTGCGTTTGTCTGGGCTTTTGCGCAAAATGAGTTTTTTTGTTTGACTGCAAGAACTTTCTGTGTGCGGAGAATTTTCTCAAGCTTAAGCCTTTCTAGCGCAAGATTTATTTTTTTCCATTCAGGTAGAACTTCTTCCTGTGTATAAGAAATATGCAACGGAAAAAGTTTTTCGGCATCTTGCAAGGAGCATTCTGCAATTTCCAGATTTTGCGCTAAAATATTTTTGGTTTTTATGTATTCCATGAAAAGCATTTCTCTTGTGTCATTAGGCTGAATTTTTTTCAACTTGAAAATTAGCTTTTTGATTTTTTCCGCTTCGTTTTTTTCTCCCATTATGCAGGAAATTTTCTTTTTGGAAAAAAAGTTGCAAAGTTCTTTTTCAGTTTCTTTTGTGAGCCTTGGAATAAAACTTGTAAGAATTCCGCCTTCTGAAAAATTAAAAACACCTAGGATTTCAGTTTCAAAAATTATATAAAGCTCTTTGCTTTTTTGCATTGCCATTTGCATAAGCTGGCTGCAAATTTTTTCGTGCGGCAAAAGAAAATTTTCTGCCTTGAGAAAAAGCTCTTTGTTTTTTGCGGCTTGGATAATCTTTGGCATTTTTAGTTTGTAATGTCCTTGAGCCATTTTCCAGATTTAAGACGCAAAAGTCCTGCGAAAGTTTTAAGGAATCCTTCTGACAGCAAGCACAAGTAAATGATGTTTGGCGGCAGATGAAAAATAAAAGCGGCAATGTATCCTGCGGGAATTGCAATGAACCACATCCAGAAAATATCATGGAACGCGGCATATTTTGTGTCTCCTCCGGCGCGGCAGAATCCTACAATAAAAAACATACAGAACGCGTTGAACGGATAAAAGCAAATCAGTTCCGTGAGCATTTTTTTTGCCTGCAAGAGAATTGAAGAGTCTACATTAAAAATGTACGGAAGCATTGATGAAAGCGGATAAAGGAAAAGTCCGATTAAAGCTGCGCAAGATGGAAGAAACCAGGCGAATCTGTAAGTGTAAAGTTTTGCTTCTTCAAAATTCCCGGCTCCGATTTTTTTGCCAAGGATTATTCCGGCTGCGTTTCCCGTTCCTATAAAGAAAACCCAAGTTAGCTGAGAAATTGTTCCGGTTATATTGAATGCGGCGATTGCGTCTGTTCCCGTATGCGCGAAAATTGAATTCTGAAATGTTATACCCATTCCCCAGGCGGTTTCGTTCAGCAATACTGGCAATGCGACTGAAATATATTTTAAAACAAATTTCTTGCTGAAAGAAAAATAGTTTTTTAAAGATCCTAGGATTTCAAATTTTTTCAAAGAAGAATATATCAAAAGTACAGAAGTTCCGGCTGCCCGTGAAATTACAGTTCCGATTGCGGCTCCGGCGACTCCCATTGGCGCGATTGTGAAAAATTCAGTTTTTAATCCGAATATAAAAATGTAATTGAAAACTGCATTCAGGATAATTGAAATTGTTGTGCATATCATCGGAAGATACGCATGGTTTGTGCTTTTAAATGCGAATTCAAACGGAAAACTTATTGCAAGAAAAATATAGCTTATTGCAACATATCTTAAATATTTTGCGCCATACAAAATTACAACCGGATCTTTTGAATAAAGGCTGATTAAAAATTCCGGAATAAACAAAGCCGCTATTGTAAAAACAATGGAAACAAAAATTGAAAATCCGAGCATTATTCCGAGCGTTTTTTGAATTCCTTTTATGTCGTTTTTTCCCCAGAACTGCGAAATAAAAATTGCGCCGCCTGAAGATGTTCCAAAAAGAATCATGTCCAGTATAAAGTAAATTTGATTTCCAAGTCCTACTGATGCGATTTCTGCGGCTCCAAGCTGTCCAACCATGATTGTGTCCAGCATATTTACAAAAACTTGCATTAAGTTTTGAAGAGTGATTGGAAGCGCAAGTGAAAAAAGTGTTTTATAAAATCCAGGAAGATGTGTTCTTATTAAAGCTGCATTTTTTTCTGACATAAATTCTATTCTATAAAAAATAAAAGATTGTGTCATTACTGCCGATAATTTAAATATGAAGAAAATTTTTTTGTCAGCAATATTTTTTTTGTTTTTTCAGAATGTTTTTTGCCAGAATGTGCTTTTAAAATACAATGGAAGCGGAAGCTATGTTTATATTGAGCGCACCGATGTAAGACGCTACGACAATGGAAAATATACAGGACTGGTTAGCCGGGAAGTCCGCTCTTTTATTGCTCCGACTTCTGTTCCTTCCGGCGGAAAAATTTCAGACAGATATTATGACGGAAGTTTTTTTATAGACGAAGCCACAAAGCGAAATTCACGAGAAGTGAATCTTGGCATAAATGGTGCTGTTCCTTCAAGCTTTAAAATTTCTTCGGATGGAATTCTGACAATGCTTGTTGACAACGGCTATCCGTCTTTTAGAAGTTTTCCGGCTTTTACAAATCAGCGCATAAGCATTGGAGACAAATGGCAGGCAAAAGCTGAGCGTGTTGTTGATCCGCTTAACAAAGGAATTTTTACAAAGCTTCCGATTTTAGTTGAATACACTTATCTTAAGGATGAACTTTTTCACGGAGAGGAAGTTTATGTTTTTAGCGCGCAATGGGCAACTCGCTATGGAATTTCCTACTGGGATTTTGCAGGCGACAAGGATTTAAAATCAGCGCAAGGAAGCCACAAGGCGACAATGTATGTGAGCAAAAAAAGCGGGAATGCTCTTGTTGTCCGCGATATGGTTGACGAAACTTTTATTTACAATGACGGCAACATCTATTCGTTTAAAGGCTCGATTTCAATGTTCACGGAATATCCGCCGGCTTACGACAAAAACAAGCTTATTCCGGCGTTGCAGCGTGTAGCTTCTGTTTCGGAAAAAGAGATTAAAGAAATTCTTGAAAAACCTGTTAATGAAAGCAGCTGGATTGAAAATGAAAAAAAATCTAGCGGTTCAATTGAAAAAAATGATTTTGAATCTGGCGCGAATTCAAGAAGAAATAATTCTTATGCTGAAAAGAAAATTGCAAAAAATGAAAATCAAACTTATGGAGCAAAAAATCATCCTCAGAAAAAAAAGGATTCTGCGGATGAGATTCAGTCGAAAAGTTCAGCAGGAAAAAATTCTTCTTCAAATTCAAAGTCAGAAAAAAAAGTCATTGTAGAAAACACTGCGGCAGGAATCCGTCTTACAATGCAGAATTTGAATTTTAAGCCGGACAGCTCGGAACTTTTGCCTGGAGAAAACGAACGGCTGGATCAAATTGCGCAGGTTCTAAAAGAAGTTCCCGATCAGATGTTCCTTGTGGAAGGACATACGGCAAGCGTTGGCTATGAAAAGGGCGAAATGAAGCTTTCTGTTGAGCGCGCAAATTCTGTTGCAAACGCTTTGATTCAAAGAGGAATTCCGCGTGAAAAATTTATCTGCAAAGGCTCGGGCGGAACAAAACCGATTGCGGACAATTCAACGCAGGAAGGAAAAGCTAAAAACCGCCGTGTAGAAATTACGATTTTAGAATAGAAGCTATGATAAAAATTCTTTTTGTTTGCCACGGAAATATCTGCCGTTCTCCAATGGCTGAATTTATAATGAAATTTCTTGTAAAAAAAGCCGGGCTTGAAAACAATTTTTTAATTGAATCAAAAGCTACAAGCACGGAAGAAATTGGAAATCCGCCGCATCCTGGAACTTTGAAAAAACTTGCGCAGCAGGGAATTCCGGTTTTTCCGCATAAAGCTGTTCAAATGAAAAAGTCTGATGCTGAAAAATACGACTTTATAATTGGAATGGACAGTTTTAACTTAAAAAATATTCAGCGTATTTTGGGAAGCAGTTTTAATAAAAATATTTTTCTTTTGCTTGATTTTACTTTGCGTCCCGGAAATATTGCCGATCCTTGGTATACAGGAAATTTTGATGCAACTTTTAACGATATTTGGGAAGGTTGCAGTTGTTTTTTACAGAAGTTAACTAACGGAAGTTTGAAAACTGAATGAAATTCCGTCTTTAAACTATCGTTAGTTAATTAAAATAACGATAGTCATTTTTTGTATCGATTTTAAAATTTATATTAGGATATTTTTATGACATTGCAACAGCTTCATTACATTATAGGCGTTTCAGAATCTGGCTCTTTTAACAAGGCGGCGGAAAATCTTTATGTTTCACAGCCTTCGCTTACATCAGCGATAAAAGAAGTTGAAAAGGAATTCAACATTTCAATTTTCAACCGTTCAAGCAAGGGAATTTCTTTGACGCAAGACGGAAAGGAATTCATTCAGTACGCCCGTCAGATTTATGCGCAGTATGAAAATCTTTTGGAAAAATTCGGGGAAGGATTTCAGCGCAAGAAAAAATTCAGCGTGTCATGCCAACATTATTCTTTTGCCACAAAATCTTTTGTTGAGCTTGTAAAAAAATTCGGAACTTCAGAATATGAGTTTTCAATTTTTGAAACAAAGACTCTTGACGTGATCGAAAATGTTGCGACCCAAAAAAGTGAAATCGGAATTCTTTATATGAGCGATTTCAACAGAAAGGCGATCAAGAAAATTTTAAATGCAAATGATCTTGTTTTTGAAAAGCTTATTGACTGCAAGGCTTACGTTTATCTTTGGAAAAATCATCCGCTAGCAAAAAAAACTTCAATTTCTCTTGAAGAGCTAAAAGATTATCCGTGCCTTTCTTTTGATCAGGGCGGAAACAGTTCGTTTTATTTTGCAGAGGAAATTCTCACAGAAAATGAATATCCAAAAACAATCAAGACAAGCGACCGAGCTACAAATTTAAATCTCATGGTTGGCTTGAACGGATACACTCTTTGCTCAGGAATAATTTGCGAAGAACTGAATGGCTCTAATTTTGTTGCGGTTCCTTTTAAATCTGACAAGGAAAATCCGAACAGCGTAATGGAAATCGGATATATTCTAAAGAAAAATATAATTCTTTCAAAGACAGGCGAAGAATATATTGAACAGTTGAAGTCTTATTTGAAGGCGTAAGTTGTTATAAAAAAAATCTATATCTCCGCATAAAAATTTAATATTATTCATTCCTTTTTAAATTTGCTATTCTTTCCTCAGAAAATAAAACTTTGCTTGGAGGAAAATATGAGTTACAAATTCGAAACGCTTCAACTTCACGTAGGACAGGAAAACGCTGACCCGGCTACAGATTCAAGGGCTGTTCCAATTTATCAGACAACGAGCTATGTATTTCATAATTCACAGCATGCGGCGGATCGCTTTGGTTTAAAGGATGCTGGAAATATTTACGGACGCTTGACGAATTCAACACAAGATGTTCTTGAAAAAAGAATTGCGGCTCTTGAAGGCGGAGTTGCTTCTCTTGCAGTTTCTTCCGGTGCGACTTCTATAACTTATGCAATTCAGGCTTTGGCAAAACAAGGCGAGCATATTGTTGCGCAAAAAACAATTTACGGTGGAAGCTACAATTTGCTTGCCCATACTTTGCCGCTTTATGGAATAACAACAACTTTTGTTGACGCGCACAATCTTTCTGAGCTTGAAGATGCGATTCAGCCTAACACAAAAGCTGTTTATATTGAAACTTTGGGAAATCCGAATTCTGACATTCCAGACATTGACGCTATTGCAGAAATTGCGCACAAGCACGGACTTCCGCTGGTTATTGACAATACTTTTGGAACTCCGTATTTGATTCGTCCGATTGAACATGGCGCGGACATTGTTGTGCATTCAGCGACAAAATTTATAGGCGGACATGGAACAACTCTCGGCGGAATTATAGTTGACTCTGGAAATTTTGACTGGGATAAATCCGGCCGCTATCCTTGGATTTCAGAGCCTAACCCAAGCTACCATGGAGTTTCATTTTCCAAGGCTGCTGGAAAAGCCGCATTTGCAACTTATATCCGCGCGATTCTGCTGCGTGATACAGGAGCTGCGATTTCTCCGTTCAATGCTTTTCTTCTTCTTCAAGGCGTGGAAACTTTGTCGCTTAGAATTGAACGTCATGTTGAAAACACAAAGAAAGTTGTTGGGTATTTGAAAAATAATCCGCTTGTTGAAAAAGTGAATCATCCTTCGTTGCCGGAACATCCTGACCATGCGCTTTATGAAAAATATTTTCCGAACGGCGGTGCAAGTATTTTTACTTTTAATATCAAGGGCGGAAAAGAAGAGGCATGGAAATTTATTGACAGCCTGAAGATTTTCAGTTTGCTTGCAAATGTTGCGGATGTAAAATCGCTTGTTATTCATCCGGCTTCAACAACCCATAGTCAGCTTTCTGATGCGGAGCTTGCAGAGCAAGGAATTGCCCAGAACACAATCCGCCTTTCTATTGGAACTGAACATATCGATGATATAATTGCCGACTTGGAAAATGGATTCAATGCATTAAAATAATTTTCTTTAACTAAGCTTTCCCCGGTTTTCTTTTATAGATTTCCGGGGATTTTTTTTGCGGAAAATAAAATTTAACTGGTATTATCAAAATTTAATAAAACTGAATATTTATATCATACCAGATTTTTGTTAGTTTCTTTACAAATGAATAAAGCGAGGAAAAATATGGAATCAGGAAAACAGTACGAATTGAATAAAAATCTTGCCCAGATGCTTAAAGGCGGCGTGATTATGGACGTTACAACTCCAGAGCAGGCAAAAATTGCGGAAGAAGCGGGAGCTTGCGCAGTAATGGCTCTTGAGAGGATTCCGGCGGACATAAGAGCTGCTGGCGGCGTTTCCAGAATGAGCGATCCAAAAATGATAAAAGGAATTCAGGAAGCGGTTTCAATTCCTGTAATGGCAAAGTGCCGCATCGGGCATTTTGTGGAAGCACAGATTTTGGAAGCAATTGAAATTGACTATATAGATGAAAGTGAAGTTCTTTCTCCAGCTGATGATGTTTATCATATCAATAAAAAGAATTTTAAAGTTCCGTTTGTATGCGGCGCAAAAGATTTGGGCGAAGCATTAAGAAGAATCAGCGAAGGCGCATCAATGATTAGAACAAAAGGTGAGCCGGGAACTGGAGATATAATTCAGGCTGTCCGCCACATGAGAAAAATGAATTCTGAAATTTCAAGAATTGTTTCTATGCGTGAAGACGAGCTTTATGAAGAGGCGAAAACCCTTCAGGTTTCCTACGAGCTTGTAAAGTTTGTGCATGAAAACAAAAGGCTCCCTGTTGTTAATTTTGCAGCGGGTGGCGTTGCGACTCCTGCTGATGCGGCTCTTATGATGCAGCTTGGCGCGGAAGGAGTTTTTGTAGGTTCTGGAATTTTCAAGTCAGGAAATCCAAAGAAAAGAGCGGCTTCAATTGTAAAGGCTGTTACAAATTTCAATGACGCAAAGCTTATTGCCCAGCTTTCAGAAGATTTGGGTGAAGCTATGGTTGGAATCAATGAAAGTGAAATCGCCATTCTTATGGCAGAGCGCGGAAAATGAGAGCAGCAGTTCTTGCGCTTCAAGGCGCGTTTTTAGAGCACGAAAAAATTCTTGAGTCTTTGGGCGTGCCTTGTTTTGAGCTTAGAAAAAAATCAGACTTGGAAAAAGACTTTGATGCTCTTATTCTTCCGGGCGGAGAAAGCACTGTTCAAGGAAAGCTTTTGCATGAGCTTGAAATGTTCGATCCGTTAAAGCAACGCATCGAATCTGGAATAAAAATTCTTGCAACTTGCGCAGGTCTTATTCTTCTTGCTGAAAAAATTGAAAATGATTCGCGTGTACATTTCGGAACAATGCCGGTTTGCGTAAAAAGAAATGCTTACGGCCGCCAGCTTGGAAGTTTTTTTACAGAAGAGACATTCGGAAATCTTGGAAAAATTCCAATGACTTTTATCCGTGCGCCTTATATTGAAAGTGCCCGGGAAGATGTTGAAGTTCTTTCAAAAGTTGACGGAAAAATTGTTGCCGCAAAGTTCAAAAATCAAACTGCGCTTAGTTTTCATCCGGAACTTAACAACGATGCAAGGCTTTACGAGTGGTGGATTAAAAGTTGAATGAAATTTCTAAACTAGCGGCGCAAAAATTCTAAAAATTCTTCCAAGCACTGTTACAATCAGCGGAAGTTTTTTGTAGTCATCCAAAGTCATTTCTTTGCATGAAAGTTTTGTAAGCTCAATGTCGCGCTGAATTTTTTCTATAAAGGATTTCTTGTAAATAAGAAGTCCGTCTTCAAAGTGATGGAAAAGGCTTCTGTAGTCAATGTTTATTGAGCCTACGGTTGCTATTTTTCCGTCGCTTGTAAAAAGCTTTGAATGTATAAATCCCGGCAAATAAAGATAAACATGAACTCCGTTTTCAACAAGCGTCTTTAAAAAAGTTTTTCCGATGCAGAATGTCAAAAAATGGTCAGGCTTGGAAGGAACGATAAGCGAAACATTTATTCCTCTGCTAACCGCAAAAATCAGCGCACTTTTAAGCTGATTGTCAATTATGATATACGGAGTTGTTATGCAGACATTTCTTGTTGCCTTTGACAAAATGTAGAGACAGATATTTTCCGCAATGTCTTTTTCGTTGTAAGCGTTGTCTGCGTAAGGAATCAAAAGTCCTTCTCTGGAATTTTCTTTTATTGCCGGAAAAAATTTTTCATAGCTTTTATTAAATTTTTTTTCTGGAAATTTTGCAAGATTCCACATTTGCAGAAAAAGCGCAGTGTAAGTTTTTGTCGCGTTTCCTCGGATTTTTACTGCGGAATCTTTCCAATATGAAAACTTGTTTTGTCCAAAATTAAAATATTCGTTTGCAAGATTCAGTCCGCCTGTGTAGGAAATTTTTCCGTCAATCACTGCAATTTTTCTGTGGTCGCGGTTGTTTTGCTGCAGATTAAAAACTGGAGTCAGCGGCATATAAATTTTTGACTTTATTCCAAGGCTTGCTAAATATTTATGGTAAACTTTTGTGGACGCGAGCACAGAACCTATTCCGTCGTAAAGAACCCTGACTTCTACTCCTTCGGTGACTTTTTGCTTTAGAATTTCAAGAATTTTCTGCCATGAATCATCGGGCGTTATTATAAAAAATTCCAGAAAAATAAATTCCTTTGCGTTTTTAAGTTCCTGCATGAAATCAGGAAAAAAATCTTCCCCGCATGAGAAATATTCAACATCGGAATCTGTGTATACAGGAAAGTTTCCGCTTTCGTAAAGATAAAATGCAAGGTCGGAAATTTCAGGAAATGCTGATTTTGTTTCCGTAGGCTTTGGAACGAATTTCCAAGTTTGAATCTTGCTCTGTTCAATTTTGTTTTTAAGTCTAGCATTACGTGTCGCTATTTTTGTATAGATATAAAGTGAAATTCCGAACAGTGGAAAAATCATCGTTGGAAGAAGCCACGCGATTTTGAATTCGTTTTTTCCTTCACAGTTTGAAAGATAAGCCATAAAAGTAAAGCTTAAAATCAAGTTGACTCCAGCAAAATAAAAGAAATATGGAGAAAATTTTATTATGAAAAACAAATACATGCAAATCTGCATTGCAAGCAGCAAAAAGCAGAAAACCACACGGCTGTAAATAAAACGTTTAAAAAGTTTTAGTTTTTTCTTCATATAATAATTTTATTCAAAATACATTTTATTTTCAACAAATAAGTATGCAAAGGTCAGGGCAAACGCATTATAAATAATTTAAGTAAAGTTTGCGCGAAGAAACGGTTCGTGAGGGCAAAAACACTCTGATTGTTGCGACCGCGTGAGCGGGCAATTCTATAGCTACTTTGCAATAATCAGCTATTGCGCGATTTTGAACCAGGAAAACGTGACTGGGAGCCAGTTTTATGCTGAATACATTTATAATGCGTTTGCCCTGATGCAAAGGTTGTTTCAAAGCCAAAAGCACCATATAAAAAAAGTTTCCTAGCATAATTAATCCAATAATGCTTTTATCCTCTTGAAATCAGCTAAAATTGCGATTCAAAATTCAGTTGCGTTGAACAAACGGAGGTTTTGCTATAAAATATGCGAATGTTTCGTATCTATGTTGAAAGAAAGGCCGGTTTTCAGAATGAAGCGGCGCGGATTTTTTCCGAGATTACAGGTTTTTTAGGAATTGGTGGAGTTACCGGCGTCCGTTATTTCAACCGGTATGACATAGAAAATGTCGCAGACGAAGTTGCAAAGGCTTCTGCTGTAAGAATTTTTTCCGAGCCTCAAAGCGATTTTGTTGTTTATGATTCACTTGAAGTTCCTGCTGATATTACTCAGATTATATGGGAATATCTTCCCGGTCAGTATGACCAGCGGGCGGACAGCGCAGAGCAGTGCCTTACACTTTTGCGGGAAGAAATGAAGTCTGCCACAAAAGTCGGAACAGAGCCTCCTGCTGTGAGATGTGCAAAGATTGTTTTCCTTGAAGGAAGCGTTTGCGCGGATGACGTTTTAAAAATCCAAAAGTACCTTATAAATCCAGTTGATAGCCGGCTTGCAGACAGCTCAAAGCCTTCAACTCTTAGAATGTCTTCTATTGTACCAGCTGATATTGCGGTTGTCTCTGGATTCATTTCAAAATCAGAAAGTGAGCTTGATTCATATAGAAAAGAACTTGGTCTTGCCATGGATTTGGCTGATGTAAAATTCATGCAGGACTACTTTAAGTCAATAAACCGCGATCCAACCTTTACAGAAATCCGCGTTCTGGATACTTACTGGTCAGATCATTGCCGCCATACAACCTTCCTTACAGTTCTTGACGATGTAAAAATTGAAGACGGACCTTATGCTTCCGCCTTGAAAAAATCGCTTGATAATTATAAAGCTGTTCGTGCGGATTTGTATGCCGACCGCAAAGACAAGCCTGTTACTTTGATGGACATGGCCTGCATTGGTGCAAAATATCTTCGCAAGCACGGAAAACTTGACGACCTTGAAGTTAGCGCGGAAATAAATGCCTGCTCTGTTTTTATAGATGTTCATTATACAAGCGGCGAACCTGATGAACGCTGGCTTTTGCAGTTTAAAAATGAAACTCACAATCATCCTACAGAGATTGAGCCTTTTGGTGGAGCGGCAACTTGTATTGGTGGCGCAATCCGTGATCCTCTTTCCGGACGTTCCTGGGTTTATCAGGCGATGCGTGTTACTGGAGCCGCCGACCCTACAGTTCCTTTAAGCCAGACGCTTTCTGGAAAACTTCCGCAGATGAAGCTTACACGTGAAGCTGCCCAGGGATTTTCTTCTTACGGAAATCAGATTGGACTTACAACAGGTCAGGTTTCTGAAGTTTATCATCCGGGATATGTTGCTAAGCGCATGGAACTTGGCGCGGTTATTGCTGCTGCCCCTTGTGATCAGGTTATGCGCGAAGAGCCTGAAACCGGGGATGTTGTAATTCTTCTTGGAGGTGGAACTGGACGCGACGGAATTGGCGGTGCTACAGGTTCTTCAAAAGTTCACGATGTAAAGTCTGTTGCAACTGCCGCTGCTGAAGTTCAAAAAGGCAACGCCGTTGAAGAGCGTAAAATTCAGCGTCTTTTTAGAAATAAAGATGTGTGCCGCATGATTCGCCGTTCAAACGACTTTGGAGCGGGCGGAGTTTCTGTTGCGGTTGGTGAGCTTGCTTCTGGACTTGATATAAACCTTGATGCTGTTCCAAAAAAATATGAAGGTCTTGACGGGACAGAACTTGCAATTTCAGAAAGCCAGGAAAGAATGGCAGTTGTTGTCCGCAAGGAAGACGCGCAGAAATTCATCTTGGAGTGCAATAAAGAGAATTTGAACGCGGTTGTAGTTGCGGTTGTTACAGATACAAATAAACTTGTAATGAAGTGGCGCGGAAAGACAATTGTAGACATTGACCGCTCTTTCCTTGATACAGCCGGAGCTGAGCATCATGCAGTTGCTTCAATAGAAAGTCCTGCAGAACAGAAAAATTCTCCTTTGGTTCATCCTCTTGAATCAGTTGAAAAAATTCTTCTTGAAGATTCAGAAAATCCGGACATAAAAGAAGCATGGCTTTGCAATATGAACGATTTGGCTTGCTGCAGTCAGCGTGGACTTGGCGAGCGGTTTGACGGTTCTATTGGCGCAAGTTCTGTTCTTATGCCTTACGGAGGAAAATATCAGGGAACACCGGAAGCTGGAATGGCTGCTAAAATTCCAGTTGTTTCCCCGCACGAAACTTCTACAGTCAGCCTTATGAGCTACGGTTTTGATCCTCGTGTTTCCCAGTGGTCGGCATGGCACGGAGCGCAGGTTGCAGTTCTTTCTAGCTTGTCAAAAATTGCCTGCATAGGTGGAAAAACCGACACTTGCCGTCTTACATTCCAGGAATTTTTTGGGCGCGCTGTAACAGAAAAAACTTGGGGGTATCCTGCAGCCGCATTGCTTGGTTCTATTGATGCCCAGCTTGCAATGGGAACTGGCTCAATCGGCGGAAAAGACTCAATGTCTGGAACTTTTGAAAATCTTAACGTTCCGCACACATTGGTTTCTTTTGCCGTGAATGTTGACGATGTAAAAAATGTTGTGAGCGGCTCTTTCAAAAAAGCGGGAAGCAAAGTTTTCCTTGTGAGCGTTCCATATTCTGCTGAGCTTGTTCCGGATTTTGAAGTGTTCAAGAAAAACACTGCCGCGCTTTACAAGTTTAATAGCCAGAAAAAAATAAATGCGATGTACCCGGTTTGCGCCGGCGGAATTGCAGAAGGATTGAGCAAAATGTCGCTTGGAAATAAAATCGGAGTTTCCTTGGACACAATTCCTTTAAGCTGCACAGCCGCCTCTGGAATAAAAGAAGCCGACGTTAGCGATTTGTTTACTCCACTTTATGGTTCAATTTTAGTTGAGTCGGATTTTGACCTTGACTTGGAAAAAGATTTTATTGAAGGAACAGTTTCTAAAATTGGAGAAACTATTTGCGAGCCTAGCATTGAACTTGAAGATGTAAAAATTTCTCTTGATGAAATTGAATCTGCCTGGGAATCAAAGCTTGAAAAAGTTTTTCCTCCAGTTTCTGGCGCAGAGCTTCAGCCACCATTGCCTTCTTTTGCATTGAAAGAGCATGAGTCGCTTGAAGAAGCTAGAAAAAAATCTTCTACGTTTGATTATTCAGCCGGAAAAACAAAGCCAAAAGTTGTGATTCCTGTTTTCCCTGGAACAAACTGCGAATACGACATGGCGCGTGCATTTAACTTGAATGGTGGCGAAACAAAAATTGTTGTGTTCCGCAATAGAACTCCAAAAGACTTGGCAGAATCCTTGGATTTGTTCAAGGCGGAAATTGACGAGGCGCAGATTCTTGCTTTTGCAGGCGGATTCAGCGCAGGAGATGAGCCGGACGGTTCAGGAAAATACATTGCCAATGTAATCCGCGAGCACAGAATTGCAGACAGCATAATGGAGCTGCTAAAAAAACGCGATGGCCTTGTGCTTGGAATTTGCAACGGTTTCCAGGCGCTTATAAAAACAGGGCTTGTTCCTTATGGCGAAATAAAAGAACCTTCCGCAGATATGCCTACACTTACTTACAATAGAATCGGACGGCATATAAGCAGAGTTGTTCGCACAAGAATGGTCAGCGCAAAAAGTCCCTGGGCGCAGGATTCCAGTATTTTGAATTCAAAGATTCACCTTATTCCTGTAAGCCATGGAGAAGGACGCATTGTAATCACTGAAGAGCTTGCGGAAAAACTTTTTGCAAACGGACAGGTCTTTACTCAGTATGTTGACGAAAATGGAATTCCTTCAATAATAGAGCCGGACAATCCTAACGGAAGCCTTTTTGCAATCGAAGGTCTTACAAGTCCGGACGGTCGTGTTCTTGGAAAAATGGGACATAACGAGCGCACAATGGGCACAGATAAAGGCGGCTCAAGCATTGACCTTATAAAAAATATTGCAGGAATGGATTCAAACGAAAGTTCTTGCCAAAATATTTTTGCGGCTGGAATAAGATATTTTAACTAATTTAATGGATAGAAAAATGAAAAGACATGGAATTTTTATTGCTGTTCTTACAGCGGCATTTCTTCTTGTTTCATGCGGCGCGCCAAAGTGGTATTCGGATTTTGATTCTGCAAAGGAAGCTGCCAAAAAGCAGAAGAAAGATATTTATCTTTTGTTCAGCGGAGATGACTGGGCGGAAACAAGCAAGCCTTTTAAGGAAAAAATTGTTTTAACAAAAGACTTTTCAGACGAATTTGGAAAAAAATATGTTTTTGCGAATTTGGATTTTTCTCAAACTGAATATGCAAAGACAAATGTTCCAGAAAATGCTTCCGAAGATGAATTGAAAGCGGCTGCGGAAATTAAAGAATCCTACGAAAAAAAGGAATTGCTTGCGCGCTATTACAATGTCCGCAAATGGCCATGCGCATATCTTGTTTCAAAAGACGGATATGTTTTGGCTTATGTTGATTTTGAAGAAAAGCCTGAATGTACTTTTGAAGAGTATTCTGCAAAAATGAAAGATGCCGGGCAGGAAGCTTTAAAGACAAAAGCCTTGGTTGAAAAAGTTGAAAATTCTTCCGGAATAGAAAAAGCGCAGGCTATAAATGAGCTGGTTGAAAATACAAGTCAAGAACATTGTTTCCTTTTAAAAGATTTGATTCAGGAATTTATTGTTCTTGATAAACAGGATTCAACAGGACTTTTGGGTGCTTACGAAGTCCGCAACGCTTACAATAAATCGCTTGAAGCATTTGCAGAAGGAAAAGATCCCGCCGAGCCTTTTGAGCAGATTGCAGAAAAAACTTCCCTTTCAGATTTGCAGCGTCAGGAAGCTATGTATATGGCGGCTTATGTTCTTGTAAATTTGCCGGATATTGATTTTGAGCGTGTTCAGCAGTGCTTGGAAAAAGCTTACAGCATAAAAACTGAAGGCGGATATTCGGAGGAAATCTTAAAGGCTCTGGAAACTGTGCGCAAATTTTCAGCAATGAAAAAAAGCCAGGAGAGCCAAAAGTAGTGGATTCTCTGGCTGTTCCTTTGCCGGCGCTATTGGCAACTGCGCTGGTTCTTATTGTTCTTTCAACAGTTTTTTCTGCCACGGAAAGCGCATTTTTTTCTGTTAACAAGCTCCGTGTTCGACTTTTGCGTGGAAAGCAAGACAAACGTGCAATCCGTGTTTGGAATCTTCTTAAAAACAAAGATAGGCTTATAAACACGCTTCTTGTTGGAAACAACATTGTCAATATTGCCCTTTCTGCGGTTTTTACTTTTATAGCGGTCGGACTTTTTGGTTCGGCTGGAATCGGGCTTGCGACTTTTGTTGTAACAATTCTGCTTTTGGTTTTTGGAGAAATTACACCTAAAATTATTGCAACCCATCACCCGGAAGCAGTTGCCTTTTTCTTTAGTTATTTTGTTCAGATTATTGAAACTCTTCTTTTTCCGCTTGTAATGGTTTTCACTTCTTTTTCAAGGCTTGTGCTGAAAGTTTTTAAAATCAATGTAAAGCCAAAAAAAGTTTCTTACACTGAAGAAGAAATAAAAACTTTCTTGGACGTTGGATGCGAGCAGGGGATTTTAAAAGTAAATGAAAAAAACATGATGTCGCAGGTTTTCAAATTTACTGACCTTGAGGCAAAAGACATTATGATTCCGCGCAAGCAAATAAAAGCTGTGAGCGTAAATGATTCTTATTCCGACATTATTGAAAAAGCCCAGTGTTCTGGTTTTTCGCGCTTCCCTGTTTACAAAAAAGACATTGATGACATTGTGGGAATTATCTATATAAAAGATATGCTGTCATTCAAAAACAAGGCTTCAGAGTTCAGTGTGCAGAAGACAATGCGACCTCCCCTTTTCATTCTTGAAACAAAAAAAATGTCCGGTGTTCAGCAAATGCTTTGGGAAAACCGGCAAAGCATGGCGGTTGTAATTGACGAATATTCTGGAACTTATGGAATTTTAACAAGGGAAGACATTGTCCGCGAAATTTTCGGACCTGTTACGGATGGAAAAAATATCCGTGCGCATAAGGCAGATCTTATAATTGAAAACACTCATGAATGTGAGCTTGACGGTTTTGCTCGTCTTATTGACTTGAACGAAAAACTTGGAATAAATCTTTCTTCTGAAAACTGTGAAACTATAGGCGGCTTTATTTGCGAAAAACTTGGCTCAATTCCACAGGAAGGAAATTTTATCCTTGCGGAAGGATATAAATTCACAGTAATAAAAATGGAAGACAACCGCGTAAAAAAAATAAAAATGCAAAAAGACGGAGAGCAAAAATGAGCGCATTTTATATTCTTTTGAATCTTTTTGCAATTGCGTTTCTTTTGTTCTTGGGCGCATTTTTTTCAGCGACAGAAACAGCCTTTACCAGCATTTCAAGAATTTCTGTAAGGCAAATGCTCAAGGAAAATGCAAAGAATTCAATAAGAGTTTACAAAATAAAATCGGAGCTTGACCAGCTTATTTCGACTGTTTTAATAGGAACAAATTTTGTAAATACCCTGAACTCCTCAATTGCTACGGCTTTTGCAATAAAAGTTTTCGGGGCGGAATATGTTTCGTTTGCCACTGCCGCAATTACAATTTTAGTTATTGTTTTTGCTGAAATAATTCCAAAGACATTTGCAAGCTTCAATCAAAAAACTGTGGTGCAGAATTCAGCTGTTCCGATTCTGATTATTCAGAAAATATTTTTTCCTGTAATCTGGCTTTTCTTTCAGTTTACAAAGCTTCTTGATTTTCTTGAAAAAAAAATTATAAAGGCAAAACGTCCGCTGATTACAGAAGAGGAACTTAAGGCTCTTATTGCAATCGGGGAAAATGAAGGCACGCTGGAACAGGATGAGCGAAAAATGCTTGAGCGGATTTTTGAATTTTCAGACTTGCGTGTTCACAATATAATGCGGCATCGTTCACTTGTGCGCCATATTTACGCATCGGATTCTTTTGAAAATGTAATAAAAATTTTTGAGGAAACCGGATATTCAAGAATTCTGGTTTATGAAAATGACAGTGAAGAAATTGTAGGCATGCTGTATTTTAAAGATGTTCTTTTTGCTGATAAAAAAATTTGCTCTTGCAATGATTTTGTGCGCCAGTGTATGCGACCTGTTCTTTTTGTGCCGGAAACTTTGAGCGCGATTGAGCTTTTGAAGAAATTCAAAGCTGAAAAAAATAATTTCGCAGTTGCTGTAAACGAATACGGTGAAATGACTGGAATTGTAACTTTGGACAATATTCTGCATGAAGTTTTTGGAAGAATTACAGATGAGCATGGAATGGTTGATGTTCCTCCAGAAAAGCGCATAACACTTGTTGGTGTGAATGAATTTCTTGTTCCTGGAGACATGAAACTTGATGACTTGAACAATGTTCTTTACATGAGTCTTTCAAGTGAAAATTTTGATACTTTAGGCGGATGGCTTCTTGAGCGGTTTGATGAGCTTCCGGCTGTGGGCTCTGTATATAAAAAAGACGGGACACTTTTTATTGTTGAAGATCAAAGCGCCCGTCGTATTCAGACTGTAAGAATCAAACTATGATTCCTTTGCAATTTGTGCAATCATCTTTGCAGTTTTTTCCATTCCAAGAAGAGAACTGTTTATAAGCATATCATAGTGCGCTCTGTTTCCCCAAGTGCGCTCTGTAAATGTGTTGTAATGGTTTGCCCTTCTTTTATCTATGAGCTTTACATCACGTTCCGCTGTGGCAGGATCAAGTCCTTTCGTTTTTATTGCATACTGAACTTTGTCTGCAAGAGGCGCATAAATAAAAATATTAAGAATATCTTTTCTGTCAATTTCCTCGCAATGGCGCAAAACATAATCTGAGCAGCGGCCGACAATAACACAAGGTCCTTTTTTGGCAAGCTGAATAATTGCGTTTCTTTGCGCATTAAAAACTTGATCGGCAAGAGGAGCTGCTGATGTTGCAGAGTTCATTCCAAGGTGCATTGAGCCTGTTCCTGGTGTGGCGTAGCTTGCTCCAAGTAAAAGCGTGTAAAGCCATCCAGAAGAAATATTCTGCTCATTTTTTTTTATAAAATCAGGATGAAGTCCAGAATCTTTTGCCGCAAGGTCGATTATTTCATTGTCGTAAAACGGAATTCCAAGTTCTTTTGCCACTATGCTTCCGATTGTATGTCCGCCGCTACCATATTCACGGCTTATAGTTATGTATTTTTTCATGTTTGTCCTCCGATTTTTTATATTTTATCACAGTTTTTTATGAAGCGTAAGAATTTTTTTTAAGATTATTTATGCCAGAGGGTCTATCTTGAAAATTTTTGCAAGCTGATTTCTTACTGCATCCATGTCTTTTGGATAGGGAGCTGTAAAAATAATTTGCTCGCCTGTTTTTGGATGCGCAATTTCAATTGAATAAGCATGCAGTGCAAGTCTGTTTAAAAGCGGGCGTTCTTCGTAAACATCTCCGTTCCATTTTCGCTTGATGTCGCTAAGCCGGACAGGTTTTTGATTCCCTGAATAAAGCGGGTCGCATACAATTGGAAATCCCATGGACTGAAGATGCGCGCGGATTTGGTGGGTTCTTCCAGTTTTTGGAAATGCTTTTATCCAACTGTAAGGGCCGCAGTGTCCTACAACTTCAAGATATGTTACAGACGGCTTTCCGAATTTTTTGTTGATTACAGTTCTGTGCCTGTCATCTCCGTCTGGAAGAAGCGGAAGATCCACCGTAAAATTGTCCCAAGCTGGATGTCCATTTACAAGGCAATGGTATGTTTTTTTTACAGTTCTTTCTGTAAACTGCATTGAAATATTTCTGTGGGCTTCTGGAGTTTTTGCGTAAATTACAATTCCGCTTGTGTCCTTGTCAATTCTATGCACTGCAAAAAGGCTTCCGAATTCTTTTTCTGCAAGAAGATCTAGACGCGGAGCTTCAGCATCGAATCTATCCGCGGCAACTAAAAGTCCGCTTTTTTTATTCAGCACAACAATTTCATCATCGCTGTAAATTACCGTATAGCTTGGAGTTGTTTTCATAAAGTTATTTTATCTGATTTTCTGTTTTTTACCAAGAGCGTTTTTTAAAAGACTGCCAATGGGGTTTTGTAAAGTGGATGGGTACAGATTTCTATGTTTGCATTGTATGCTGCACAAAGGTATTCCTTTGTCATTATTTGCTCTGGAGTTCCATAGATGCAAGGCTTGAATTTTGGGAGCAGCGCGATTTTTTGTGCGAATCTGGCGGCTGTATTTATGTCGTGAATTGAAATAAGAATTCCAGTATTTTTTTCTTTTGCAATTGATTTTAAAAGAAACAAAAGCTCCTCTTGGTAAGAAAAATCAAGTCCGGCTACTGGCTCGTCTAAAAGCATGAATTCTGTTTCCTGCGCAACGGCTCTTGCAATTCTTGCTTTTTGAAATTCACCTCCTGAAAGTTCCAGAATACTTTTGCTTGCCAAATTTTCTATATTAAGCTGTTCTATGGCTTTGTCTGCCGCATAAAAATCAGCTTTTGAATAAAATCCAGTGAAGTTTGTATGTGGAAATCTTCCTGTAAGAACAATATCTTTTACACTGTAATCCCATGCCGGAAATTCTTTTTGCTGCATATAGGATACAGTTTTTGCCCTTTGTTTTATGCTAAGGCAAGAAATGGGTACAGATTCTTTTATATTTCCAAAGACTAGTTCTGTCTGTACCCCTGACATTATTGAAAGCAAGGTTGATTTTCCACTTCCGTTTGCTCCTGAAAGACAGATAAATTCTCCTTTTTTTATAGAAAGATTTATGTTAAAAAGAATTTGCTTTTTATTCCAGCCTGCGTTGAGGTTGCAAACTTTTAGTTCATCCATTCTATACCTCTTTTTTTGGAAAACAAAAGTGAAATAAAAAATGGCGCGCCAAGTATTGCTGTAACTGTACCCACTGGAAGTTCTGCTGGGGAAATTACAGTTCTGCAAATGGTATCAGAGAGAAGTAAGACAGAAGCTCCTGTAACCATTGAAAGCGGAACTACAGTTTTTGCCTTTGTTCCAAAAATTTTACGTGCGATATGTGGCGCAATCAAGCCTACAAATCCTATTGTTCCGCCTGCGCATACTGCCGCAGAAACTGCAAGAGCTCCAGAAATTAAAATTACAAGCTGAAGTTTTTTTACAGAAAGTCCTAATGAAATGGCGTTTGTTTCGCCGCAGGAAAGAATGTCTAGTTTGAATATGCAAAGAAAAAAAATTACAACTGCACCCAAAAATGGTGGCAGAATAAACAAGAGTTCTTCCCAGCCTCTTCCGCTAAAACTTCCTAGCATCCACATATAAATCGAATGAAGCTGCCGTTCATTTATGGAAAGCAAAATCGAGCTGAACGCGGAATACAATGTGCCAAGTGCAGTGCCGCAGAGCAAAAGTGCCGAAGGTGATTTTTTTCCGGCAATTGCTATTACAAGTGCTCCAGAAATAAGCGCGCCTAAAAAAGAGCCGAGTTGCAATGACGAGAAAAATGTTGTGTTGAAAACTCCTGCGCAAGAAGCTAAGACTGCGCCTAATGTTGCGCCAGATGAAACTCCCATTATTCCTGGTTCTGCAAGCGGATTTCTAAAAAACATCTGAAATACAGCTCCGCTTCCGGCTAGCGTTATACCTGCGATAAGGCAAAGAATTGCGCGCGGAAGCCTTATGTTAAAAAAGATTATTTTTGAAAAACTGTCACCATTGCAGAATAGCTCTGTAACCTTTATTCGTTCAGCTCCCAAAATCAAAGAGAAAAATATGCTTGCTGCAAATATTATAAACAGTGCGGCTTTTTTCATTTGATGTTTTAATTGGCTATTTTGCTTAGTGCAAGGACAGCCTCTCCTATTCTAGGACCTGGTCTTGAAATTAAATCTGCATTGATAGCAAAAATTGAATTATTTTTTACAGCTGGTATTCTGTTCCATCCTCGGCGCATTTTTATATCTTGTGGATTTATTCCGTTTGCATCTGGCAAGATTATTATTTGCGGCTGGCTTGCGATAATTGATTCTTCGCTTACCATTGGGTAGCTTTCTTTTATTGAATCGAATATATTTTTGTAACCTGCTGCTTCCAAAAGTTCATTTATAAAAGAAGATTTTCCTGCTGTCATAAAAGGCTCATTCCAGACTTCATAATAAACGGTTTTTATGGATGCAGATTTGGGTACAGAATTTATCTGCTGTTCTATGTGTTCTACGATTTTTTTTCCTTCATCCTGTTTTTCAAGAAGATTTGCAATATAAAGGATTTCTTGCTTTGTCTGGGAAATTCCGTTTGCGGCGTTGCTTAAAAAAACTTTTATGCCTAGATTTTCCAGAGGCTTTTTTAAAAAATCGTGCATTCCTTGCGAGCCGTAAACAAAATCTGGGGAATATGCCAGTATTGTTTCAATACTTAAGTTTTTTCCGTCGAATCCGCCAACTGAAGGCAATTTTTTTAATTCTTCCGGGTAGTCGCAGTAGTCTGTTCTTGCTTTTATTTTGTCAAAACTGTCTAAGGCGCATAATATTTCTGCTCCTGAAGGTGAAAGGCATACTATTTTTTTTGGTGAAAATTTGTCTTCTGCACCCAATGATGAAAGGGTACAGATTGAAATTACAACGAAAAATGCAAGGGATTTTAATTTTTTTACTGGAAAATTCAATTATTTTGCACCCCATTCACTGTAGTATGCGTCAATTTCTTTTTTTATTTCGTCGGTTATGATTTTTTTGTCGCCGTTTGTATATAAGCATTCAACAACATCTGCCATTGAAACTATTGCTCGTGCAGGAAATCCGTATTTTTCTGTTATAACGTCAAGGGCGGCTTTTGTGCTGTCAGGTGCTTTTTCCATGCGGTTCAGGCTTACGATTTCGCCTACAATTTTTATTCCGTCGGAAGTTGTTTCCTGCGCCTTGATTTTTGGGTAAGTTTCTTCAATTGATTTTCCGGAAGTTGTTACGTCTTCTATTATAACAACCCGGTCTCCGTCTTGAATTTTGTATCCTAAAAGAGAACCTTTGTCTGCGCCGTGGTCCTTTTCTTCTTTTCTGTCTGAGCAATATTTGATTTCTTTTCCATAAAGGTTATGATATGCGATTGCTGTTGCTACGGCCAGAGGAATTCCTTTGTATGCAGGTCCAAACAAAACGTCAAAGTTGTCTCCAAAATTGTCGTGGATTGCTTTTGCATAGAATTCTCCGAGGCGCGCAAGCTGGTTTCCTGTTGTGTATGCTCCTGCGTTCATAAAAAAAGGTGATTTTCTTCCGCTTTTGAGTGTAAATGAGCCGAATTTAAGTACGTTGCATTCAACCATAAAATCTATAAAGTCTTTTTTGTATTGTTCCATAAGAAATTTCCTTGAATTGGTTAGTTTGAATTTTATGCTCTACAACTAACGGTAGTTCTAATAAAACTATCGTTAGTTAAAATGTTTTTACATACGCTCGTTTTCTACAGGAAGCGCATTTTTGCCCATTACGGCAATGATTGTGCTTCCGTCTTTTAAAAGCTCAGCTGGAATTGTGGAAGAATCGATGCGTTTTCCGTCTATTTCGATATATTCAATTCCTTTTGAAACGTGCGAAGGATTTTTTACTTCAATGTGAAGATTCATTTTTCTCCAGCGGCGTTCAACTTTAAATCCGTCCCAGTCATGCTTAATGCATGGATCAATCAAAAGTCCGTTGTACTGCGGGCGGATTCCAAGCATATACTGCGTGATTGAATAATAGTTCCAAGTTGCGGCTCCAGAAAGCCAGGAAACTCTTGTGTTGCCCGGACGTTTTGAATATGTGGAATAAGTTGTCTGCCCGATAACATAAGGTTCGCTCTGGCGGATTTCTGCCTTTGTGTTGTATGCAGCTGGAAGCGCGGCTTTGCAATATTCGTAGGCTCTGTCGCCGTTTCCGTTCATGATTTCAGCGATAATTCCCCAGCCTTGTGTGTGGTTGAAAATTCCGGCATTTTCCTTTATTCCCGGAAGATATACAACTGAGCTCATTATGTCGCGGCTTGCATAGATAAATGGCGGCGCGCAAAGCATAAGTCCGTAAGGAGTTGCAAGTTTTTCTTTTACAGATTCAAGGCAGGTTTTTATTTGTTCTGGAGTTGCGGCTCCTGAAAGAACTGACCAGACTTGTGTGTTGAAGTAAATCTGTCCTTCTTCAATTGACTGAGTTCCGTAGACTGTTCCGTCTTCTGCGATTGCCCATATAAACCATTTTCCGTCCCAGCATTTTTTCTGGATGTTTTCGTCGAGTTTTTTGCGCTCGCTCAAAGCCCAGTCAGCTTCGTCGTTTTTTCCGAGGCGTTTTGAAATATCCGCGTAAGTTGTAAGTCCGAGTCTAAGCTGGAATGCAACAAAAAGGCTTTCTCCGTGGTAGCCGAGTTTTAGGCAGTCGTTCCAGTCGGCGAGAAGTCCGCAAGGAAGTCCGTCTTTTCCCATTCTCTCAAGATTGAACAAAAGAGCCTGCTTTAAATGTCCGTAAACTGTATCTTCGCCCTTGTCTGCATAAGGAACTACGCGGTTGAAGAAATCAAAGTTTCCAGTTTCTGCGACAAAACAAGGCACAGCATTAAAGAACCACTGGCAGTCGTCTGAGCGGAATTTTTCTGCTGGAATCATTTTTTGTTTTCCGGCTTCAAAATCCTTGCTTATTACAGGCAATGCGCCTCCGTTTGAAAACTGCCCGCTTAAAAGCCGAACAAGACGTTCTTCTGCTTCCTGCGGAATTGCCGCGCTTACTCCAAGAATATCCTGAACTGAATCTCTGTAGCCAAGTCCGTCGCGTTCTCCGTTGTAAACCAAAGATGCGGCTCTTGACCAGGCGAAAGTTATAAGGCAGTTATAAAGTCCCCACATATTCACTGTGTGGTTTATGTCTTCATCCGGCGTAACTGCCGAAAAGCTGTTTAGCTTTGAATGCCAGTTTTTTATAAGCTTTTCAAATTCTTGGTCTGCGCGTTCAAATGTTCCAAATTCTTCTACAGTTTTTTTGCCTTCAACATTTGCGTCTCCGATTCCGAGAAGAACCATGATTTCTTTTGTTTCACCCGGATTCAGTTCAATGTCAGCTTGAACTGTTCCGCAAGAATTGTCTCCGAACGCTTCTGAATTTGAGCATTCGCCTTTTAAAACTGCCGCAGGTTCTTTGTAGTTTCCGTAAGTTCCGATAAATGCTTCACGGCTTGTGTCGAATCCTGTCATTGGCGCGCCAGCAAGAGCTATCCATTCGCTCATGTAGTCGTTGATTGCAGGATTTTTCTGATGCTGAATATAAAGGTTTTCGTGTATTGAATAACGCAGCATATTTGGCGCGGACTTTTCGCCTTTGACAATGAAAATTGAATACTGCAAATTTACTTGGTCTTGCGTTGTGTTCCATTGATTTGAAAATTCGCAGTAGCTGAATGCGCGGAGCTTGCGTTTTTTGCTTCCGGTGTTTGTAACTTTTAAACGCCAGTATTCAAATGTCTGCCCGAGCGGAACATAATATTTTGTTTCAGATTTGATTCCTTCGTATTCAGAAGTGATTTTTGTGTATGCAGTTCCGTGGCGGCATTCGCTTTTAAATTTGTCCAAAGGTTTTCCTACAGGCTGCCAGGAAGCTGACCAGTAGTCGCCTGATTCCATGTCGCGCAGATAAAAATAGCGGCCAGGCTGATCCATTGGAATTGAATTGAATCTAAGGCGCATAAATCTTCCCTGCGCTCCAGACTTGTAAAATCCGTAGCCACCCGCGTTGTTTGTTATGACAGCTCCATATTCAGTTGAGCCAAGATAGTTGCTCCAGGAAGTCGGTGTGTCTGGACGTGTAACAACGTATTCTTTGGCTTCGTCATCAAAATATCCGTATTGCATTTTGTTCTCCGTAAAATTTTCTTTTCCAAATCATAATGAATTTTTGTATTTAGTAGAATAGAATTTTCTGCGGAATCGAAAGTTTTAAAAAAATCGTAAGAATTTATAAAAAAAATGAATTTTTTATTTGACAAATAAAAGAAACGATGATAGCCTAATTTTTAGGAAACCGGTTGCCATGTGATTAAGTTCACACGTCCTTCTTGGCGGCCGGTATTTCTATTTAGGCAAGCTGGATTTTTCTGGCTGATATTTTTCATAAAGTTAAAATGGAGGAAACTTATGAAGAAAAATTTTGCAGTTATTTCTGCAGTGATGATTGGAGCTTTTGCTTTTATCGTGGGAGGATGCTCTAAAGATAAGGCGCCTCAGGGAAAATCAGATGCAAACAACAAGCTTGTAGTCTGGTCTTTTACAGACGAGCTTAACGGAATGATTGATAATTATTTCAAGAAAGACTCTCGTTTTGCCGGAAAATATGATATTTCATTTTCTCTCACACCTACTGACCAGTTTCCTAACAAACTTGACCCTGTACTGGCTTCTGGTTCTGGATGTCCTGATGTTTTCGCTCTTGAAGATGCTTTTGTGCGCAAATACATTGAATCAGGTCTTTTGCTTGACATTACAGATATTTATAACGAAGTAAAGGACAAGGTTTATCCGTATCCTGTAGAAGTCGGAACTTACAACGGAAAAGTTTACGGAATGTCTTGGCAGGTTACTCCGGGCGCAGTTTTCTATCGCCGTTCTCTTGCAAAAAAGTATCTTGGGACAGACGATCCTGCCGAAGTTCAGAAGCATCTTGCAAACTGGGATAAATTCCTTGAAACAGCAGAGCTTTTGAAACAAAAGTCAAATGGTGACTGCTATATTGTTTCTTCTACTGGCGATATGTTCAAGCCTTATAGTGCTGGCCGCGCATCTCCTTGGGTTGTAAATGACAAGCTTGTTATTGACCAGAAAATGTACGACTACATGGATATGTGCAAAATCTTGCATGACAAGGGCTATGAAGGCCGTGTTGGCCAGTGGTCTGAAGGTTGGTTTGCAGGAATGAAAGGTGTTTTCAAGGATGAATCAGGAAAAGATAAGGAAATATTCAGCTACTTCTTGCCAACTTGGGGACTTCATTATGTTCTTAAGACAAATGCTCCTGAATCTGCTGGCGACTGGGCAATGTGCGCAGGTCCTGTAGGCTATCGCTGGGGTGGAACTTGGGTTGCGGCATGGAAAGGAACAAAGAATCCTAACGCTGCTAAAGAATTTATAAAATACATTGCTACTGACGACACATTCCTTGAGTCATGGGCAAAAAATACAGGCGATGTTGTTTCAAACAAGAATGTTGTTGATAAAATAAAAGACAGCTATGCAGATCCTTATCTTGCTGGACAGAATCACTATTCAGCTTTTGCAGAAATGGCTAAATCTGTAAACGGAAAACTTTCGCAGGGAACAGATCAGGCTATTGAGTCAATATTTTCTGAAGAAACAGCGGCTTACGTAAATGGTGAAAAAACAAAGCAGCAGGCTCTTGATGACTTCAAGGTTCAGGTTTCTTCAACACTTTCACTTTCTTTGTAATGTAGCTTAAAAAACATTTATGCCTGATGCAGTTTCTTATATTCTGCATTGGGCATATATTTTTCCCGGTTTCTGCCGGAAAATTTTTTGGAGGTTTCAAGATGAAAAAAAAATCCGGAATAGAAACCAAGACAAATAGAAACGGATACTTTTTTGTTTTGCCTTTTATACTGGTTTATGCGGCATTTCAGTTTTGGCCGATTTTGTATACATTGATTTTAGGATTCAGCGATTTAAAAGGTCTTCGCTCTGATTTTAGTTTTGTCGGGTTAAAGAATTTTCAGAAACTTATACATGATAGATATTTCTGGGGTTCAGTAAAAAACACTTTTATAATGTGGGGCTGCAATTTTGCTCCTCAGCTTGGAATCGCCTTGCTTTTTGCAATCTGGTTTACTGATATAAGGCTGAATCTAAAAGGAAGAGGATTGTTCCGTGCGGTTTTTTATATGCCGAATCTTTTGACAACCGCATCTATTGCAATTCTTTTTAGAAGCCTTTTTGCTTATCCAGTTGGACCTGTAAATCAGTTTTTGACAGGAACTCTGGGAATTTGGTCTTCTGGAGTTGTTGACGGTGAGATTGTAAAGCAGGGATTCAATTTCTTTAGAATGCCAAATGCTTCGCGGCTGATTGTTTCTTTTATTCAATGGTGGATGTGGTGCGGCCATACTTTGATTATGCTTATGGCTGGAATAACAAGCATTTCTCCTTCTTTGTATGAGGCTGCCATTGTTGACGGAGCGAATAACCGTCAGCAGACTTTCTATATAACCTTGCCGCTTTTACGCCCGATGATGCTTTATATTCTTGTTACTTCGATGATCGGTGGAATGCAGCTTTTTGAAATTCCTTTCCTTCTCACAGGAATGCACGGAGAGCCTGACTTTAAGATTAGAACGATGTCAGTTTATCTTTACAATATGGGATTCCAAGGCGGAACAGATTATTCTTATGCCGCTGCAATTGCGATTGCTATCTTTATTATTACAATTATTTTGTCTCTTGGAATAAATGCTCTTGTAAAGGAGCGTCCTGCAAAATCCCGCAAGGAAGACTGATACAAGGAGCTTGTTATGAAATATAAGTATGAACTTACAGTTAAAAGAACAGTATTATATGTGCTGATGATTTTCTTTGCGTTGCTTGCAGTTATTCCGATTTATCTTATGCTTATAAACGCAACGAGAACAAATGCGCAGATTAACTCCGGAATTTCACTTTTGCCGGGAAATAATACTTTGCAAAACTGGAAAAATCTTACAAGCCGTTCTTTTAAAATCTGGCGCGGATTTGGAAACAGTGCGGTTATTGCGATTTTTTCAACTGTGCTTGGAGTTTATTTTTCTACATTGACAGCTTATGGAATTCAGGTTTATAAATTTAAGGGAAGGAATTTGCTCTGGGGATTTATTTTAGTCGTTATTATGATTCCTGGAACTCTTTCGTTTATCGGATTCTATCAGTTTATGGCTAAAATTCATCTTACAAACAGCTTTATTCCGCTGATTGTTCCTTCAATTGCTTCTGCTGGAACTGTTCTTTTTTTGCGCCAGTATATGGAATCAATTCTTTCATTTGAGCTTATTGATGCCGGAAGAATTGACGGAGCTGGTGAATTTAGAATTTTCAACACGATAATGCTCCCGATTTTGACACCAGCAATCGCTGCGCAGAGTATTTTTTCTTTTGTTGCTTCTTGGAACAATTTTATGACGCCGTTTGTTCTTCTTTCTGATCAAGATAAATATACTTTGCCAATGCTTGTTCAGTCTTTGCGCGGAGATATTTACCGCACAGAATACGGCTCAATTTATCTTGGAGTCGCAGTTTCGCTGATTCCGATTCTTGTGTTCTATGCGTTTATGTCAAGATATATTATTTCTGGAATTACAATGGGAAGCGTAAAAGAGTAAAATAAAGACAGAGGTAAAATCAATATGAAAATTTATAATCCTATTCTTTCCGGGTTTCATGCTGACCCTTCAATTGTCAATGCAGATGGCGAATGCATTATTGCGAATTCTACATTTGAATGGTTTCCGGGTGTTGAGTTGCATCGTTCTAAAGACATGAAGACATGGAAACCTGCGCCTTCTCCGCTTTCTGAAAAACGTCTTTTGGATATGGCGGGAAACAAGGCTTCGTGTGGAATTTGGGCGCCGTGCCTTTCTTATTCAGATGGAATTTTTTATCTTGTTTTTACAAATGTAAGAAGCTGGAACGATGGTCCTTGGAAAGACTGCCCGAATTTTTTAACTACTGCTGAATCTATTGAAGGTCCTTGGTCTGATCCGGTTTTTATGAATGCCTCTGGATTTGACGCTTCTTTGTTCCATGATGACGACGGAAAAAAATGGTTTGTGAACATGGAATGGGATTATAGACAGCAAGGTCCGCGCCAGTTTTCTGGAATTCTTGTTCAGGAATATGATTGCAAGGCAAAAAAACTTGTTGGAAAAGTTCATAAGATTTTTTTAGGAACGGACATTGGGCTTGTGGAAGGTCCGCATCTTTATAAGCGCGACGGATGGTATTATCTTGTTTGCGCGGAAGGTGGAACTAGCTATGAACATGCAATAACTTGCGCAAGGTCAAAAAATTTATTCGGACCTTATGAAGTTCATCCTGCAAATCCTCTGATTACTTCTTATGGCTATGACTGCAAGTTAAAAAGGGCTGGTCACGGCTCTTGGTGCAAGTCTCCAGACGGAAAAAAAGATTATTTGGTTTATCTTTGCGGACGCCCCCTTGAAGGAACTGAGCGCTGTGTTCTTGGGCGCGAAACTGGAATTGCAGAACTTGAATGGAAAGAAGGATGGCCTTGGGTGAAGCAGTCCGACGGAACTTTAAAGAATTGTCCGCCTGATTACATAGAACTAAAAGGTCGCGGAGTTGTTGCACCAGGCTGTGGAGTTGTTCATGTTGCTGAAAAATATGAATTTAAAAACAAGGATTTTCTAGCGGAATTTAAAACCTTAAGAATTCCTTTTGATGATAAACGCTTTTCAATTTCAGAACGTCCGGGCTTTTTAAGAATTCACGGAGGGCAGTCTCCTAGTTCTTGCTTTGAGCAGAGCATTTTGGCGCGCCGCCAGACTGATTTTGATTTTGTTGCTGAAACAAAAATGGAATTCAGCCCGGAAAATTTTCAGCATTTTGCGGGAATGGTTTACCGTTATGATGAAAAATCCCAGTATCTTTGCATTGTAACTCAAGATGAGCAAAAAGGAAAAGTTATTCAGGTTATGTCCATTATGCCAGAAGGATTTTCCCGTGAAATGGAATGTCAGATTGATGAAGAAAAACCTGTCTGGATAAGGCTTGAAGTTCATCAAAAAACTGGATTTTTCTATTGGTCGCAGGATGGGAAAAATTTCAGGCAGATTCGTCCGCTTATAGATGCAAGTAAACTGTCCGATGAATATGGAACTCAAGGATTTACAGGAGCATTTGTGGGAATGTATTGCGCCGACTTGATTTCCTATAAGAAATTTGCAGACTTTGAATATTTTTCCTATAAGAGGCTCGGCTAAACGTATTTTCCATCTTTGCTTGAATAAGGATGAACAAAATTCATTTGTAAAATTTTGAAATTCTTGTTCATCCTAGATTAAGATTATAAATTGTAGTTCAAGCGGAGGCGGAAAATTTAATGGTTACAATTTATGATATCGCTTTAAAAACAGGTTATTCTGCTCCTACAGTTTCCAAGGCTCTTAACAAGACTGGTGGCTTAAGCAATTCAACTAGAAAAAAAATCCTTGATGCAGCCAAGGAGTTAGGCTATCGCCCAAATATGACAGCCCGCGCTCTTACTACAAAAAAGTCTTTTTTAATAGGGGTAATTTATGAAGATGCCGATATGCAAAGAGGTTTCGATCATCCTTTGTTTGGAAAGATTCTGAATAAATTCAGGGAATGTTTGGAATTTGCCGGGTACGATTTGCTTTTTATTTCCCATGCTCTAATTGGAGAAAAAAAGTCTTATGTTGAGCACTGCTACCACAGAAATGTAGATGCGGTTGGAATTATAAATCCTGTCAGTGCGGACAATGAAATTATGGAGCTTGCTGAATCCGGCATTCCTTGCGTTTCAACAAACTTTATAATTCCCGGAGTTCCAACTGTTGTAACTGCAAATGTTGATGCTGGATATAAAGCCGCTTCATGTTTTATTAAAAACGGACATAAAAAAATTGCCTACATAGGCGGAACTTATTCACAATATAATATGGCTGCAATTGACCGCTTGGAAGGATTAAAAAAAGCCTTTAAAGATTTCGGGCTGAAATATGATGAATCTTATGTGAAATTTTGCCATAAATGGTCGCGAGCGGAAAGCCATGATGCTATGAAAGAGCTTCTTGAACGGCATGACGATATTACCGCAGTTTTTGTTGCAAATGACAATATGGCGGTCGGCGCAATGGAATATGTAAAATCAATTGGAAAAAGAATTCCCGACGACATTTCTTTTATTGGTTTTGATGATGAAATGATTTCCGAATTTTATTCTCCGCCTTTGACAACATTCAGGCAGGATATAAAGACAATCGGTGAGCTTTCTGCAGAAATCCTTATGAATCGTCTTGTTGGAATTCCTGTGGGCGAATGTGTCCGTGTGCCGGCTATATTTATAGAAAGAAATTCAGTAAAAAAACTTTAGCATTTTCCGGGTGTTGAAAAAATAGCGGAATAACATTATTCTTTTATGGTTTGCGGTTATCGTATATCGGTATTACACAGGCTTCCCAAGCCTGATAGGCGGGTTCGACTCCCGTTGACCGCTTGTTTTCAGCATATTACAAAGACTTTTCTGGAGAAAACAATGAATCCTTTTGATATGGTAAAAAATCTTGCGGGAATGCAGAGCCAGCTTAAGGCAGCGCAGGAAAAGCTTGCTGAGCTTGAGGCTGAAGGCTCTTCCGGCGGAAATATGGTGCAAGTTACTGTAAACGGAAAATTTGAGCTTGTGGATATAAAGCTTGATCCAATCTGTGTTGATAACAGAGATGTTCCTATGCTTCAGGATTTAATAAAAGCCGCTCATCATGCTGCCCTAGAAAAAATTCAGGATGAAATAAAAAATCAGCTTGGACCTATGGTTGCAGGAATGAATATTCCGGGAATGGGCGTGTAAAAAATGAACGCTCTTGACGAGTTGACAGAAAGTTTTTCAAGGCTTCCTGGAATCGGAAAAAAATCTGCGGCTAGAATTGCAAGCCATCTTTTAAAGACCGACAGTTCTTTTAATATCCGTTTTTCAAATCAAATTTTGTCGTTGCAGGAAAGAATAAAACCTTGTTCTATTTGCGGCGCCTGGACAGAACAAGATCCCTGCCCTATTTGTTCCGACATTGCAAGAGATAAAACAATTCTTTGTGTTGTTGAGCAGCCACAGGACGTTGCGACAATTGAAAGTTCTCATGAATTCCACGGATTGTTTCATGTTTTGGGCGGAGTTATTTCTCCTCTTGAAGGAATTACGCCGGACAAGCTTAGAATTTCCCAGCTGCTTGAACGTGTAAAGCTTGGTGTTATAAAGGAAGTCATTATTGCAACGAATCCCACTGTTGAAGGCGACACAACGGCTCTTTTTATACAGCGCGTTTTGCAAGACACTCAAGTTGTTGTTACGCGGCTTGCTTCTGGACTTCCGGCTGGAGGAGATTTGGAATATGCGGACCGGCTTACATTGGCAAGAAGTTTTCAGGGACGCGTTAAAATTTAGCACAACGGTTCTTCTGGTTTGATTTTATCAGTTATCCGTGTTATTCTCTAAATATATGAATTTTATTTGTTCCATAAAAATTTTTGCCGCCTACATTGCTATCGTTATGCTTGGTCTTTGTACTGGCGCGTTTCTTTATATGACTTATTCGCTTTGCACAGTTCTTGTTGCCGGGCAGAAATTTTCTGCATTTAGTTCAGGATTTTTTTTACAGGGAATTTTTGAAGTTTTGCCGACTGTGCTTTCATTGTGTCCTTTATTTATTTCTTTCTATTTAATCCGACATAAAGAAATTCCTTGGTATTCAGTTCTAGTCTGCATGATTTTGCATTTGTGCCTTTGGATTTTTTTTATTCCGGCGTTAAAAGAAAAACTTGAAATTTCAGTTTATAAAAATAAGGAAATGCAAGCCGCAGTTTCTCTTTCGCCCGGATATTTTAGAGTTTCGCAAGACAACCGCTATGTTTTGTATTATTCAGAAGTTGACTCAGAAAACAATGCCTCTGGAGTTTGCATTGACAAATCAAAGTCAAACGGCAATGTTTTTACTTTCAGCTCGGAAAAGCCTGCGATTTTTCAAGATGAATTTTCAGATCCGCTTATAAAAAATACAGTTGAAATGCCGGTTCTTCTAAAACAGATTTTAAAGTATTTTCAAAAGTTTACAGTTTCATCATATTCAAGATGCTCTGAAAATTTTGTTTCCTGGATAATTTTTTCTTCAATTATATTTGCTTTTACTTCTGTGGTCTGGATAAAAAATATTTCTGCATGGCGGCTTGTAAATGTGCTTTTTATTTTAATGGACTACATTTTTGTTTTCTTTTTGAACTTTTTTATTTTGGGCGCAGATGATTCTTTGTTTCAGAAAATACCAATACTGATAAAATCTGTTCCGACAAAATCACTTTTAGTTTGCGTTCTGAATATTTTTATTTTTGTGGCGGCATTTGTTTTGTGGCTGATTTCAAGACTTGTAAAGGAAAATTCACCAGAGCCAGCTTACTACGGAGATGATTTATGAAAAAAGTTGTTTTTATTACTGGAATATATACGGCAATCATTTTTGCTCTTTGTCTTTTGATTTCTGTTTTTTTTATTCCGTGTCCTGAATCTTTGATAGCCGGTACAGAAAAACCATTTGTATTTTATTACGGACTTTATATTTTTTTAGTTTGCCTTCCGGGAATTCTTTTAAGTGGATTTACAGTTTCTTGCGCGGTTCTTTGGCAGAAAAAAACGGGAAACAGCCGCTCAAGGTTTTCTCCTGCGATGTTTTCAAGATTCAAGCTTGTCTTGTTTTTTTCTTTAGCGCTTATTCTTTTTCTTTCGTTTAATGAAGAAATTTTCAAGCCGTCTGTAAAACGTAAAATCGATTTTATAAAGGAAGCCCCGTCTGATTTTGCTGATGCGATTTCTATTGCCGGACATTTTCTGGAGCAGAACCAGCCGATTCTTGCGCTTCAATATGCAAAAAAAGCAGTGGAACTTTCACCGGAAAATTCAGATGCAAAAAGAGTTTTAAAGCTTACAGAAGATTCTGTAGCTCTTCTTATTGACAGTGAAATGCATGGAAAGAAAAATGTGCCTTCCGCAGAAAAAGTGCAGAAGCCGCTTCATGTAAAAGACAAAGGACATACAATTTTGGAGCTATTGGAAAAGTCTGATTCCGCGGCGCAAAAAAAACAGTGGTTTGACGCTCATTACTGGGCGAGTCTTGCAGTTGAAGCTTGCGATGGAAAAAACACAAATCTTGATGCGGCAGTTGAAAAATCAAACTATGCATGGAAAATGCTAAGCCTTCCAGTTGAATTTGACAATTCTGCCGAGAGGAATTATTACAAGATAAAAAAAGCCGGTTACGTTGCTTTTTCCCGCGGAGATTTTTTAAAGGCATATTATACTTTTCTTGGCTTAAAAAATAATTATGCTCAGGCTTCCGATGATCCTGATGTAAAGAAATTTCTTGCGCTTTCAGAAGAAGATTTGGAAAATCAGTATTTCTTTTTTGACGAAACAAAATACATAGAAGAGCTTTCTGACAGCCATAAAGTTTATTTTTCACTTGATTATCCTGACGGCTCAAAAAATGTTTTTTACATTTCGAATGCGATGGACATAAAAAAAGAAGGCAGTCTTATCCGCTACATGGAAAATTTCAATGTTGTGCATTACGATGAAAATGGTAAATTTGTCTGTTCATTTTTTGTTCCGTTTGCAAAAGCCGTTGCCCAGCCAGTTTCCGAATTCGGCGAGGAAAATCTTGCGCTTTTGGGAATTGAAAAAAAGTGGGAATATGTTCCGTTTGTTATCCTTCAGTCTGTAGACCGAAATACGGAAGGATTGGTTTCGCGCCCGTTTTATTCTTATGAGCCGACAGGTCTTTCTGATATTGACGCGCAGAATCTTGGAATTGAAAATCAGCAGAAAAAAGAGCATTCCGCACAAAGAATTCCTTTGAACATAAAGAAAGCTTCGTCAATGGTTTTGCCAATGCAGTTCTCTGATTTCAATCTTATAAATGCGGCGGCTTGCGGGGCAAAAGAAATGCCGCTTCCTGTTTTATTTAAGCTTTTGCCTAGAGCTTCCAGATATGGTTTTTCGCAGGAAGTTTTTGCGCAGAATCTTGTTCAGCGTGGAACTTTTCCTTTTATAATGCTGATAATGTTTGTCTTTTGCGCATGCCTTGGCTGGAACTACAGAATCGAGAATCCAGATGAAATTTTTAAATTCAAGTGGACTCTTCTTATTCCAGTTTTGGGATTTATAATGATTGTTGCTTTTAACATTGCGCTTTATTTTTTCAATATGCTTAGCTATGTTTTGGTCGGACTTTTAGGAACAAATGCTGTTTTTGCGGCTGCGGCTTTTTATGTGATTATATTTTTTGCCGCTTCAGTTTTATTCCTTTCACGCAAAGCCTAGCTTTCCAAAGCTTTTATTCTTTCCATTAAAGGCGGATGATTGTAGTTGAACATTGAATAAATCTTTGGCGGCTCAAGCTCAGAAAGGTTTTCTTTGTTCAGTTTTATAAGTGCGCTGATTAACGGCTGGAAAGTTCCGCACATTTCTTTTGAATAAGCGTCTGCTTGAAACTCATCTTTTCTGCTAAAGAAATTAGAAACAAGCGAAACAATATTTCCGTAGCCTTCAAAGACCAATCCTATAAACAAAAGTCCCAAAGGCTGAATATAAGGTGCGATAGTTTCCAACGGCTCGTATCCAAATGCTGAATAAAGGGGAGGAAGCTTTGCAATTAAACTTGCCGCCAGCAATGAAACAAATACAAGCGGAATCATAACAATCATTCTTTTTGCAATGTGATGCTTTTTGCAGTGTCCAAGCTCATGTCCAAGAACCGCTTCAATTTCGGAAGGCTCAAGCTGTTTTATTAGCGTGTCATACAAGACAATTCTCTTGTTTTTTCCAAAGCCTGTAAAATACGCGTTGCTGTGGTTGCTTCTCCTTGAAGCGTCCATTGTAAAAATTCCAGAAGTCTTGAATCCAGTTTTTGCAAAAAGCTTTTCAATCCGCTCTTTTATTTCGCCTTCCTCAAGCGGAGAAAATTTATTGAAAATCGGCGCAATTAGAACTGGATATATGTAGCTTATTCCAAGTGAAAACGCAAGGTAAACTATTGCAAACAAAAGCCACCAGATTTTGTTAAAGCAAACTATAAGGGCAACGGCAGCGCACAAAATTGGAATTGCTATTACTGCGGACAAAACTGTAGATTTTGCAAAGTCAATAATCCACATTTTTAAATTCATGTTGCTGAATCCAAACTTTTTTTCTATGCGGAATTCTCTGTAAAGTGAAAATGGCAAATTTACAATAAAAGATGGAATTCCAGAAACAATAGAAAAAAGAATCACTGTTGCAAAAACGTTTTCTGTAAAATTGTAGAAATTTTCATAAAGGGAAACATAGAATCCTGACAGAACAAGAGCAAGCTTTAAAATAAAATTCAGGATATTTGAAGGAATCCAAACAAAATATTTTGCATCTTCATAGGCGCAGGTTTTCTCTAGTTCCTGGGCGTTTAAAAAATCTTTTAGCCGCTCTGGAATTTGCTTTCCATGTTTTTTTCTGAAAAAGAAATCCGAAGCTTCAAGAAACTGATTTAACACAAAATCAAAAACAGTTCCTGCTAAAAACAAAATAAAAAAAACAGATGAATTAAAAATCATTTTTCTACCACAACAAGATTTCTTTCGTGATCTTCCAAAAAAGGAACTTCCAGTTTTATTTTTTTATATGACGGAACAAGGAATTTTATAGATTCCATTTCCGCGGAAATTTTTTCTGCTCTTGCTTTGTATGCCGCAAGAATTCCGCCTTTCTTTAGCATTCTTAAAAGCAGCTTTGTGTTTTTTGAATCGAACGGATGAAACGCGCGGAACACTTCAATGTCAAATGATTCCGGCTTTATTAAGTCTGCCTGAATGCAATTTACGTTTACATTTGAAAGATTCATTTTGCAAACTGCGCTTTCCAAAAATCCGCATCTTTTTTCCATTCGTTCAATAAGTGTAAAATTTTGCTCAGGAAATGCCACCGCCAAAGGAATTCCTGGACATCCGCCGCCAGAACCTATGTCTGCAATTTGCAGTGTGGCAATATTTTTTTTCTCTTGAATTTTCTGAATAAAAGAAGCAATGCTTGGAGCCGCCGCAAGACTGTCAAGAATGTGGTTTACCGTAAGTTCGTCTGTGGAATCCGCTTTCATAAGATTGTAAGTCTTGTTGAATTCAAGGACACATGAAATGTAAGTTTCAATCCGGCTGATTTGATTTTGTGAAAATTCAAGTCCTAGTTTTTTTAAGCCTTCGTTAAGTTTTTCGTTCACGCTTATTTTTCTCCAAGATCAATTAAAAGTTCCAGTTTCCAGTTTGGCTCTTCTGTGCGCATTGAAACAAAGTTCCCGACCCGCATTGCAGGAAGACTTTCAAATTTTGAAAGCTGATATAAAAATGAATTTTCATTCAGGTAGTCTTGCGTTACATTTGCCGCGGCTTTGTAGTTTAAAGTTCCGCTTTCACTTGGAGAACTTTTAAATAAAATATGGAAGGTTTCAGTTCTGTTTTTTCCGTCGCTTGAATAAACTCTGTCGCCTGTAATTAAAAAAGTTCCGTCCAGCTGCACTTCCGAAATATAAATTTTGCGGCAAGTTCTTAAAATGTCGTAGCCGTTCACACTGAACCTAAGAAGCCGTGCCTTGGCTTTTTCCGGCAGCTTTTCTTCTTTTGCAGAAGCGGCTGAAACTTCGGGAGCTTTTTTCTTTTCGTTTTCTTTGCCTGACTCATCTTTGATTTTTTCAATTTCAGCAAGAATTTTATTTAAAAGAACTTTTGTTTCCTGCGAGTTGTCTGATGACGAAAGTGAAAATATCATGGAATTTATGTCGCTGGAAAATCCCTGTTCCTTTAAAAGCGAAATATCTTTTGCACTCAGTGCGGACAAAATCTTCTTCTGCATCTCTCTTTTTTCATTTGAAGATTCCGCATTTTTATTTTCTGATTTTGCCTGTCCTGTCTTGCTTGAACTGCTTTGGCTTGTGCTTTTGCTGTATTCAGGCTTTAAAACTGAGCCGGGAGAATAAAATCCGTTCCCGATTTCCGGGGAAGAAACTGTGGGCATGGAAGGAGATGTAATGGAGCTGAACGATGTGCTTTGCGCATTTGCATTAAAAAGTGCGGCTGCGGTTAAAACAAAAATTCTTTTATAGATTTGCAAGGCTTTCCTCCACAAATTCCAGGCGGTGTGTAAGCTCATTTATTGTCTTTGTAAGCCTGTCGCGTTCTTTTTCAAGCTTTTCTTTTGGATCGGTTTCTTTTGCCTTTTTCTTCATCATGGCAATTACGCTGTCCGGGCTTTTTCCGCTTTTGATTGCTTCCACTGCCTTTGCTTTTTCGTCAGGCTTTTTGCAGCCAGCCACAATTTTCATGTTGTCGAATCCGAGCGCAGAATCTTCGTCCGGGAGCAAGCCTACTTTTGATGCGCTCTTTGCCGTTGTCCGCGGAATCTGAAGAATTCTGTCCAAGTAGTCTTCGTAGCGGATATTTGCCTGATCACAAAGAGCATGGGCTTTTACAAGGCTTCTTCCAAGCTCGTGCATTATGTGTCCGTTTGGCTCAATGTATTTTTCGCGGATTTCTTTTGTGAGCTGCTCAAGCTCCGGGGAAAGTGAAACATCCAGTTTATAGTAGTTTTTTTCCTCCGCAATGTCTAAAAGCGCATGGAATTTTGCCCAGAAATAGTTTGTGTGGCTTTTTGATTTTATAGGAGGATTTTTTCCGCCTGAAAGTTCAATCTGCTCTTCGTTTATAAGGTGATGTGTGTATTCGTGGATTGCTGTGTAGACAAGCTCGTTTTCTGTCTTGAAATTCTTATTGTGAAGAAGAATTTCCCTTGTTTCCGGCTTGTAAAGTCCGTTTACCCGGGTGCTTTCCTTGCCTGTCATTGTTACAGTGAATTCAAGTTTTGAAGGCTGAATGTCCAAAAGCATGTTTTTAATTGATTCGTTGTCCATAGACCTTGCATTTTAATGCAAATGCGCCGTCAGTTCAATTCATAAAATAATTGCTACCAGGGCAAACGCATTATAAATGTATTCAGCATAAAACTGGCTCCTAGTCACGGTTTCCTGATTCAAAATCGCGCAATAATGTGTTTTTGCCCCAGGAACCGTTCCTTCGCGCAAACTTTACTTAAATTATTTATAATGCGTTTGCCCTGTAATTGCTACCGATTTAAGTTTACATAAATTCTGTTTCTTACTATTATATATTCCATGATAAAAGCACAGATAAATGATAACGAGCTGAACAGCCATATTGACTCACTTGAAAAGGACGGACTTTCTATTTTTGTAATGGCGGACGGACGGGCAAGAGGCGCGCTTTTTCACGGAACGCGTTTTGTAAACCAGATGCGTTCTCAGCATAACCTTGGAATTCTTGAGACAATGGTTTTGGGACAGGCATCAATCTGTGCCGCTCTTATGATTCCCACAATGAAAGGAAAGGAGCATCTTACCTGGCATTATGACACAAACGGTCCTGCAAAAGGATTTTCTGTTGAAGCTGATTCTTCAGGCTATGTGCGCGGATTTTTGTATGAAAACCATATTCCTGTGGAAAAGCCTCTGGAAAGCTGGGATTTAAGTCCTTTTCTTGGAGACGGAACAATGACAATGTCAAAAGTTCACCCGGGCGACAAAGCTCCGCAAATCAGCTCTGTGGAAATTCTTTATAAAAACATAACCAAGGATTTGGCTTGGTTTTTTCAGCAGTCTGACCAGATTCGCACGGCGTTCAACACAAGCATTTTTATGGACAAAAGCGGACGTGTTATGGGCGCAGGCGGAATGTTTGTGCAGGTTATGCCTGAAACTGGCGGAACAAAAGATTCCGGCTCGAACACGGCAAGCGGCGCAGATCAGAAAGTTGACGAAGAGCTGATAGAAAAAATTGAAAACGCTTTTTCTGCTTGTCCTTCGCTTGGCAAGTGGTTTTCTGAAAAAGGCAAGACAGAAGACGTTGTGCACGGCCTTTTCCGCGAGTTTGAGCCTGCGATTGCAGTTGAGCGCGACATTATTTTTGACTGTCCGTGCAGCAAGGAAAAATATATCGGCTACTTAAAAACTCTTCCAAAGAACGAGCTTGCCGATATAAAGCAAAACGGTCCTGACCCGCTTGAAATTGTCTGCCGTAACTGCGGAAGCGTCTACAAAATTCCTGTAAGCGAGATTATTTAGCAAGAGTTGTCATTATCGGGCTTGACCGGATAATCTCTCGTAAAGCAATTGGACAGGTTATCAGCCGAGTTTCTTTCAGAAACATCGCAGGGTCAGGCTCGAAGATGACATTAATAACTAGATTTATTTATAAAATGAATCTATAATAAATTAGTGTAGTTAAATACTTGACACAGGAGAATTAATGCCCATAATCTTCTCAGTTCTCAGTTCTCAGTTCTCAGTTCTCAGTTCTCAGTTCTCAGTTTAGGTGAACTATTTTTAGCTAATTACATAAAATACATACAAGCAAAAGACCGTTGTGTCGGAATGATGCACATATTATGCGCACATTTTAGGCATGACGGTCTTTTTGCGTTTAAATGGAATTTTTCCGAATGCAGTTTTTTTGCCTGGGGAGCTTTTAGAAAAATTCCGAACGCTGACTTTTTTATTAGGGAGCTTTCGGAAAAATTCCAAAGACAAACTTTTTGCTTAGGAAGCGTTTGGAAAAATTCCGCGGGCAGGCTTTCTTCTTAGGGAGTATTCGGAATAATTCCGCAAGGAGACTTTGTTTAGTACCTTCGGAAAAATTCTGCAGTAAATGTGAACTGTCATTGTCGTGCTTGATATCGCGATGTTTGCATAGCAAACTCGGTTAGCAATCTTTTGATACAGATTTCCGGGGCAAGCCAGAAAATGACAGGAATAAATAAAAGTGCCGGCTGGAGAGTCGGAGATGGAGGTTGAATGAATAAGGTAATTTCTAAGGTTCGTGTAACAGAAGTTGACGGGCTTAGCGATGCGCTTGTGCGGCTTTACAAGGCGGATGAAGGTGTTTCTTCAGATGTGTTTTTGAAAAGCGTGATGGACGAGATTGAAAAGCTTTCTGTTTCGATTACAACCGCAATCAAGCAGGACAAGGTTTTGAGCAATCTTGAGGAAGCAGACGGCGTGCGTGATGAGGCTGTAAAAAATCTTTCAACGTTGTTGGACGGCTACTCTGTATTCCCTGTCGCGGCAAAAAAAGAGGCGGCGCAAAAACTCAAAGCTGTTTTTGACAAGTACAGAAAATCAATCATAACGGCAAACTATGTAAGCGAATCTTCGCTTATTGAAAGCCTGCTGGAAGATTTTTCCAAGGAAGAAGAAACAGTTTCTTTACTTGACGGAATAAAGGAAATCTTGGAGCAAATCCGCTCTGCGCAGGATTCATTTGTAAAGGCAAGCGACGAGTACAATGCGGCTTCCACGGTAAAAACAGAAAGCGCCTCATCATTAAAAAAGCCTCTTCTTTCTGCAATCAACGACAAGCTTATTCCGTACATTACAGCAATGAAAATGGCGAACAGCGCAGTGTACGCAGACTTTGCGACAAAAGCGGAAGGCGAAATTAAGCGCGTAAACGAAATCGTCTTGCGCCGCGGGAAATAAGAGAAGATTGCCATATTTAGGCACGGCAATAAAAAACAATTCTATTTGTATTTTTTGGAGGAAAAGAAAATGAAAAAGATTGCTAAAATTTTGGCTATGTTTGCGATTTTTGCTTTGGCATTTTCATTTGCAGGATGCAAAAGTGATGATAGCGACAGTTCGGATGATGACGTAACAATTAGCGGCGGGTCAAGTTCTGGAAGCAGTGAGCAGGTTCCAGAGGGGTTTGTGAAAATCCCTGCCGCTTCAATTGCCGGAACAGAAAGCTGGACTCCAGACTCAAAAGTATTTGTAAGCGGACGCAAGCTTGAAATTGCCTCGTTCTACATGAGCGACCATGAGGTAACACGTGGAGAATACAAGGCTGTCATGGGAAGCGACCCAAGCACTGCTTCTGCTCATGACAAGAACGGAAACGAGCTTACAGGCGATGACAATGTAAAAAACAACCCTGTAAACAAAGTCAGCTGGTATGACTCGCTTGTATACTGCAACAAGCGTTCTATAAAGGAAGGCTTAACTCCTTGCTATTCAATTGACGGAAAAACAGACCCAAAAGAGTGGGGAACAGTTCCGACGTCGAACAACGACACTTGGAATGATGTAAGATGTGACTTTACAGCAAACGGCTATGGACTTTACGACATGAGCGGAAACATATATGAATGGTGCTGGGACTGGCGCGGAAGCATATCAGACGGTACGGCAAGTTCAGGCCCGGCTTCGGGCTCCTCCCGCTGTCTTCGCGGCGGCTCTTGGTACGGCGACGACTACGCCGCGCGGGTTGCCAGCCGGAACTACGACTACCCGGGCAGCCGCGAGAACGGCTTTGGCTTCCGCCTTGTTCGCCACGCCAACTAGCGTTGGCTAGTTCTATAAGTGAGATTATTTAGCAAGAGTTGTCATTATCGGGCTTGACCGGATAATCTCTTGTAAAGCAATTGGACAGGTTATCAACCGAGTTTCTTTCAGAAACATCGCAGGGTCAGGCCAGAAAATGACAGGAATAAATAAAAGTGCCGGCTGGAAATTCTAGCTGGCTTTTTTGTTTTCTTCATCCATTTCGATTTAAAATAAAAAAACTGCCGAAGCCCACCCGCAACGACAGTGAAAACATCTTTAAATCAATAAAAGTATTGTTCTTATTATATATCAGCTTTTAGTTAAAGTCTATTATTAGTTTAAAAAAGTGTTTTTTTATTCAATATGAATATGCCCTTGAATACTGCCTAAAAAGGGCTTAAAATGGAGCAATGAAAATCGCAAAGAAGTTATTAAAGGCTACGCGGATTTTTTCAGCGTTTATATTGTTTTCTATTTTTGCCTCGCAGTGTTTTTCGCAGTCTAATTCTTCAAGCTCAGACATAGATTCAGCAAAGCAGCGTCAGTTTCTTAAGGTTATAGATCAGCTGTATTATTTTATTCAGCAGAATTATGTGGAAGAAGTTGATCCGCAGATTTTGTATGAAGGCGCGTTAAAAGGAATGCTTGGCGCGCTTGACGACCCTTATTCAGTTTATATGGCGCAGTCTGAATGGAGAAGCCTTACCGACACAACTGTTGGAAACTTTGGCGGCGTGGGACTTTCCATAACAAAGCCTCTTGTTTCCACGGAAGAAAAGCCTGCTTATGTTGAAGTTGCCGAGCCTATAGAAAATACTCCGGGCGCAAAAGCTGGAATTCAGTCAGGAGACTTGATTGTTGCGGTTGACGGTGTGGACACATCTACGATTACAATGGATGAAGTTTTGAGTATGCTGCGCGGAGCTGTCGGTGAAAGTGTTACTGTAAAAATACGCAGAAGAAATACTCTTGAATTTGAGCGGACTCTTGTGCGCGCTGTTATTCAAAATCCGTCTGTAAAATATGGAATGATTGAAGGTGAAAAAATCGGCTATTTGCGTCTTACAGAATTTTCTGTGAACACTGCGGCAAAAGTTCAGGAAGCCTTGGATTCATTCAAGGAAGCTTTGTTTAACGGACTTATTATAGACTTGCGGAACAATGGCGGCGGACTTTTGGACAGCGCGGTGGACATTGCGGATAAATTTATTGATGAAGGCATAATTGTTTCTACAAAAAGCCGGCTTGCTTATGAAAATGCGGTTTATCATGCTGTAAAAAGAAAAACTGTTGTGCGCGGCATTCCGATTGTTGTTCTTATAAACAGGGCGACTGCCAGCGCAAGCGAAATATTGAGCGGAGCTTTAAAAGACACAAAGACTGCGTACCTTGTAGGTGAAAAATCATTTGGCAAAGGAAGCGTTCAAGTTCCGCGCGGACTCGTAAACAACGACGGATTTAAAATCACCGTGGCAAAATATTATTCTCCGAGCGACACAAACATTGATAAGATTGGAATCAAGCCGGATTTGGAAGTTCTTTATCCGGACTTCACAGAAGAAGAACAAAATGACTGGCACGCTCTTGAAGAATCGGGTGCAATTGCAGATTATGTGGATTCTCATCAGAACATGACAGAAGCGGAAATTGCTTCCTATGCAAAAACTTTGCAGACAAAATACAAACTTGAAGAGCGGCTTCTTAGAAAAATGATACGCAACGAGCTTGACAGGACACGTTCTCCTCGCCTTTACGATCTTGACTATGACAGTCAGCTTAAGGCGGCAATCGAAGTTATAAAGGGCGGAAACTTTGCGGAACTTATGGCTTCAACAAAAACCTTAAAAGAACAGCAGGAACAATGAGGCAGTTTATTGTAGAAACTCCGCTTGACTCTGATGGTTGCATTGGCATCCAAGGAAAAAAATATCATTACTTGAATTCTGTTTTAAGAGTAAAATGCGGCGATATGATTTACGCAAGACTTTTGGACGGTTCTCTCCAGCAGATGACTGTTGCAAAAATTGATTCTTGTGAAAAAAAAATAATTCTTCAGGTGGCAGGAAAGCTAAATTGCAATGATTCCATCTCGCAAGCCGCTCCTGTTTTGGAAAAGCCCAAGGCGGAAATTTATCTTTTTCAGTTTGAAGCAAAGCCTCCGAAAATGGATTTGATTATAAGGCAGGCAACTGAATGCGGAGTCTGCGGAATAATTCCAGTGGAAGGTGAATTCTGCCAAAAGGGAAACATTGAATCCGCTCGGAAAAAATCCGAATCTGGAGATGAACGCTGGCAAAGAATTGTAACGGAGGCAAGGCAGCAGAGTGGTTCTCCTGTTGAAACAAAAGTGTTTTATTCGGTTTCGGTGGAGGAGGCCTGTGGTTTTTGGAGCAGTTTGCAGGCGGAACACAAAGCGGCGCTTGTTCTTTATGAGCGCAGCGATGGAACAAAGAGCATTTATAATGCGCTAAAAAATGCCGATGTTATAAAAAAGGAAAATGCAAAAATTGCAGTTGCAGTTGGTGCGGAAGGCGGAATTTCTGTGCAGGAAATCAGCATTATGAAAGAAAGCGGATTTATTCCCGTGCATTTTGATACAAATATATTGAGATGCGAAACTGCTTCTTTGTATGGAATTGCGGCTTTGCAGACTGTTTTGAATGGAGAATAAAATGGCGGTTCAACGTATAAAACTACTCGGAGTTCCTGTGGATGTTTGTTCTAAGCAGGATTTGGAAGAAAAAATTTTGCAGCTCTTGGAAAAAAAAGGTCCTTCTCAAATTTCATTTATAACAATCTGGGACTTTATGAAAATCCGGTGCAAAAACGAATATGCGGAAAGCATAAGAAATGCCGACTTGATTTTGCCTATTTCAAAAAGCATTTTGTCCGGGGCAAAGTTTCTTAACAAGTCAGTTCCTTTTAGGTATAATCCATTTGATGCGTTCATAAGCATTCTTTCTATTCTTGAAAGCCGGTACAAGTCGTTTTATATTTTCGGTGGAAGAAAAAAAGCCCTTGCTGCTGCGGAAAAAAATATGCGTTCTACTTTCCGCGGACTTCAGATTGTGGGAAGATGCGTTGGCTATTATCAGAAGCAGGACGAAGAAAATATTATTCAGGCGATTTCAAAAGCGTCTCCGTCTTTGGTTCTTGTGAGCGAAGGAATTAAAAAGAAAGATTTCTGGAGTTATTCAAATAAAGAAAAATTTTCTTCTGGAATTTTTTTGTATTACCGGGACGCAGTTGGAATCTTGAGCAAAAGAATTAAGCGTGTCAATCCAAAAGTTTTTGAAAAAGGTCATGAAGTTTGGGGCGAAATTATCAGAAATCCGCTTAGAATTTTTTTGATTTTTCCATTTTTGTGGTATATAATTCTTCTTGTCTGGACAAAACTTTTTAAAAAGGATTAGGGGCTTTTGTCAAGGGAGAGAATTTTAATAGTTTCAAGCCGAAAGGAATTTATTTCTTTTTGCAAAGTTGTTTTTGAGCGGGACTTTGATTTTTTTTGTGTGCAAACGGAAGAAATTTCTTTTATCCGCCCGGAATTTTTTTTGGTTCTGGCAGTTTTAATAGACGGCTCTTGTTTTTCCTGTGGTGAATCTTCCTACATTTCTAAATTTTTTAAGAATACACTTGAACGTCCTATTTTTGTTTGCTTTAAAGAATCCGACTGCCTTAAATATGTTTCTACGCTGGTAAAATTGAAAGGCGAGGTTTCTTCTTTTGGCAAAGATTTGTTTTGTGCTGAAAAACTGGATGAATGTATTTGCGCGGAAAACAATTTGTGCCTTGGATTTAAAGCGCAGATTGAAATTGCCTGCAAGAGCGATTCCACAGTTTTGCTGCTTGGTGAAAGCGGTTCTGGAAAAAATCACACTGCCCGTTTTATCCACGAAAATTCAATAAGAAAAAACAGCAAATTTACTTCTTTTAATCTTGCTGAAATAAATCCGAATTTAATTGAAAGTTCACTTTTTGGCTCTATAAAAGGTTCTTTTACTGGAGCGGAAGAAAACTCTGGAATTTTTGAAGAAGCTTCTAACGGAACACTTTTCATTGACGAAATTTGCGAACTGAGCCTTGAAAGTCAAGGAAAATTTCTTGGAGTTTTGGATTCAAGGGAATTCAGCAAAGTAGGAAGCAGCAAAAAGCTTGGTCTTGATGCGCGTCTTATTTTTGCAACAGACTCAAAAATTTCAGAGCTTGTGGAAAAAAATCTTTTTAAGAAGCAGCTTTTTTATAGAATCAGCGTTCTGGTTATAAATGTTCCGCCTCTAAGAGAACGCAAAGACGAGCTTGTAAAAATTGCGGAGGACTGCGCTTCTGTGTTTGGCAAAAAACTTTCTTCCTGCGCAATTAAAAAGCTTCTGGATTTTTCTTGGCCGGGAAATATCAGGCAGCTGAAAAACTGCATTGAGCGTTCTTGTGTCAGCGCAAAAAAAGAAATTCTCTTTGCTGATGACATTATCTTTTTTTAGAAAGTCCTGCCGCTTTGTCGAATATTTTTTCTATATATTGCGCTTCTCCTTCGCTTAATGCCGAGCGGGACAAAATATCACGCCAGAAAATTTCCATGTCCTTGCGTCCTGTAACAGAGAAAAATCCGATTTTCTGAAGATTGTCTGCGATTGTTGTTACAGTTTTTTTCAGCCTTTTTGAATCTATTGGTGTGTAACCGATTTTGTTTTTTTCATTGTAGCGGAACAAAGTGTAGCACATAATCTGCACGGCATGGCTTAAGTTCAGCGAGCCGAATTCTTCACTTGAAGGAATTGTAACGCCCATTTCGCATTCAATGATTTCGTTGTCGTCAAGTCCGGTTCTTTCGTTGCCAAACACAACTGCGACTTTTCCGCCTTTTTTTTCTGTTCCTGAAATTCTATTGGCGGTTTTTGCAAATTCTTCAGGTAGAAGAAGCTTGCCTTTGCGCTTTTTTCCTCTCCTGCGCGTTGTTCCGCATGAGCAGACACAATCAGAACAGGCTTCGGTTATTGAAGAGAAATATTCGGCATTGTCAAAAATGTATGACGCATGGATTGCAAGAACGTGGACTTTATCCAGGTCGATTTCTTCTTTTTTTCCTACAATCCGCAGTTTATGGATTCCGTTGTTTGCCATTGCCCTGCAAGCGGCTCCGATGTTTCTAGGTTCTTCCGGGCGCGATAAAACTATAACGATATTGTCTAAATTCATAAAATTTGCGAGTTAGCCTAAAAAAACATTTCCATTCTGGTCTATTACGATAATTGCTTTGCAATCGGAACATCTGAATCGTCCGCTTTTTACGGCTTTTAGTTTTTTGGAGCAAACTGGGCAATCAAAGATTTTTGGAAATGTTGAAATATTATCATCTTTTTCTTTCTTCAAATATTCTTCTGCATCTTCTACGGATTCTTTCATATTGAAAACCTGGCTGAATCCCAAGAGCTGGAAAACTTCAAAGACTTTTGGCTGAATTCCTGTAAAAACAATTTCGCCGCTGTTTGCCTTTGCTTTTTTTTCAATTGAAGTGAGCGAACCTATTCCAGTCGAAGAAACGTAAGTCAGATTTTGGCAGTTAAAAACAATGTTCTTGAATCCGGCTGAAATAATTTTTACGGTCTGCTTTTGAAAATAATCTGAATTGTATGTATCGATGTATCCGCTAAGCGTTACAAGGATAGAATTTGAGGCTCCTTCAATTTTGCTAAGGAAAATCTCAAGGCTTCCGTCTTTTTCGTCATTAAAGCCTGGCACCAAGTCATTGTTATCCATGTCATGCGCTCCAGAAAACATATTTTTAAGGATACTCAAATACTATATCGAATTTCGCTAGCTGTCAAATTGACCGCGGATTTTGCCTTAATTGTAAAGTTCACGTCTTTTTGATATAATTGAATTCTATTTTTAGACTTGATTTTGAATCAGTATGAAAGCAGCTAAAAATGGGGAGGAGGCTATTTTAATGATAAGAATTCAGAAAGCTGATGAAGTTGAAGAAGAGTTTTTTTGTACCCGCAATTTTGGAGAATCCATAGAGTCAGTCCGCGATATTTTAAGAAATGTAAAGCTAAGAAAAGATGAAGCCTTGCGCGAGTACAGCAAAAAATTCGATTTGGCTTCTCCCTATAATTTAAAAATTCCAGAGGAAACTTTAAAAAATGCTGCAGAAAAAATGCACTCGGAAAATCCTAAGCTTTATGATTCTCTTTGCTATTCCAGAGACTTGGCTGTGCGTTTTGCAAAGAGACAAAGAGAATCTTTTGATGACTTTGAAATTGAGCTTGAGCCGGGAATTTTTACAGGCCAGAAAAATATTCCTGTTGAAAAAGCCGGGCTTTATGTTCCTGCAGGAAGATTTCCGCTTGTTTCAACTGTTGTAATGACAAGTTCTCCTGCAATTGCTGCCGGTGTAAATGAAATTATTCTTTGCACTCCTCCGCGGAAAAATCCGGATGGAAGCGGCAAGCCTTATGCTGACGAAAACATAATGGCGGCATCTTATATCTGCGGAATAAAAGAAGTGTTTGCTTGCGGCGGCTCGCAGGCAATTGCGGCAATGGCATTTGGCACAGAGTCAGTTCCTGCTGTAGATGTTATTGTCGGTCCGGGAAATAAATATGTTGCGGAAGCAAAAAGACTTGTTTACGGAACTGTTGGAATTGACATGATTGCAGGTCCTACAGAAGTTTTTATAATTGCTGACAAGACTGCGAATCCTGTTTGGGTTGCGGCGGATCTTTTGGCGCAGGCGGAACATGATGTTGTGGCTCAGCCTGTAATGGCAACAGACAGCATGGAGCTTGCAGAAAAAGTTTCCAAGGAAATTGAAAAGCAGCTTGAATCTTTGCCTACAAAAGCGACTGCGGAACAAAGCATAAATACTTTTGGGCGAATAATTGTTACTGAAAATCTTGAGCAGGCGGCGGAACTTGCAAATAAAAAAGCTCCGGAGCATTTGGAGCTTGCGCTTGATTCTAGCCTTGAGCGAGAAAAAATCCAGTCTCTGGTTCATAATTACGGCTCGCTTTTCATTGGACACGGTGCTGCGGAAGTTTTCGGGGATTACGCCGCTGGCTTGAACCACACATTGCCGACTTCTGGAAGCGCAAGATTTACAGGCGGCTTAAGCGTCCGTTCATTTATAAAAACTGTTACAACTTTGCGCACAGACAATACAAAATCCGGCGCAAAAAAATCTGCTGAATCTGCCGGATATTTGGGAGATGCTGAAGGACTTGCGGCTCATGCAAAGGCGGCAAGATTAAGACTTGAATAAAATTTTAAGGCTGGAAAAAATGCGAATATGTAAACTTGGTGAAGATGTTTTAAGGCAGAAATGTGTTTCCGTTGAATCTAATGAGATAAACGATGAACTTCGCGCCACTTTAAATGAAATGTTTGAAACAATGATTAGCGCGGACGGCGTTGGTCTTGCTGCTCCTCAAGTTGGAATTTCAAAAAGATTTTTTGTAGTTATTTCAGATGACAATGTACGCCGAGTCTTTATCAACCCTGAAATTATAAAAACTTCTGCGGAAAATTCAGAATATGAAGAAGGTTGCCTTTCCCTTCCAGGGGTGTCTGAAAAGATTGTCCGCCCTGTAAAGATTTCTGTCAGCGCAATTGACGAAAACGGAAAGCGTTTTGTTCTTGATGATGTCGATGGACTTCTTGCGAGAATCATTCAGCATGAAAATGACCATTTGAATGGAATTCTTTACATTGACAGGGGTGATGAGGAATTTAAAAATAAAACCGTAGAGCTTTTTAAGAAAAAGGCAGAACGTGCACAGAAAAAACTTGCAGAAAAAGAAGCAAAAAAACGCAGTCTTGAAGCAAAACTTGCTGCTAAAAATGCCAAAAAAGGAAAATAGATGCTGAAAGTTTTGTTTGGCGGAAGTCCGGCTTGTGCGGCAAAAGCACTAGAACTTATTTTAAAAGACAGCGCAATGTCAAATTCAGTGCCGGAAGAAGAATATAAAATTGTCGGTGTTCTTACAAATCCTCCGTCTGCGCAGGGCAGGCACAAGGAGCTTATTCCGACAGAAGTTGAGCAGTACGCGATTATTTGGAACCGGGCAAGAAATGATAATCTCGCGGTTTTTACTCCAGAACATATAAAGCAGCCTGAACGCGAGCAAATTGCAAGCCTTGAGCCGGATATTTTTGTCTGCTTTGCCTATGGGCATATTCTTGGTCCCAAGTTTTTTTCTTTGTTTAAATTCGGCGGGATAAATTTGCATCCGTCTTTGCTCCCAAAATACCGGGGCGCAACTCCTGTGAATGCCGCGATTTTGAATTGCGATGATGAAACAGGCTTTTCAATACAAAAAATGGCTTTAGGTATGGATGAAGGCGACATTCTATATCAGCAGAAAGAACGCCTGACTGGAACAGAAACAGCTGAGCAAGTTTTAAAGAACAGCGCGCTTTACGGTGGAATGAACATAACACAAATTTTGCGCAAAATTGCAAAAACTGGAAAGCTCCCAGCTTCGTTTCCGCAGGAAGGAAAAGCATCTTATTGCTCAATAATAAAAAAAGAAGACGGAAAAATAAACTGGAACAACAGCGCGGAAAAAATCGATGCGCAGATAAGAGCCTATACGCCGTGGCCGGGCTGCTTTACAACTTCTGGAAATCTTCAGCTTAAAATTTTAAAGGCACGTGCGGCAAGCAAAGTTGCGGCTCAAGATTCTTCAGTTGTAAAGAACACTTCGGCAGTTCCGGGAACAGTTCTTGAGTACAATAAGCAGCGCGGAATTCTTATTCAGACAGGAAACGGAGTTTTGATTGCTACAGAGCTTCAGTGGCAGGCAAAAAAAGCCATGGATTATAAATCTTTTATGAACGGAGCCAGAAATTTTATAGGCACTGTTTTGGAGTAAACGATGGACAAAAATAAATTCAAGGACATTCTTCAAAAGGCAAGAGTTCAATTTAACGGCTGTCTTGACAATTTAAGGGACGGAGGAAAAACTGTTGTAATAACAATTCTTCTTGCTTTTGTTATAATGACGGCTTCCTGCCTTGCTGTTTTTTTTATGGTGGTTCAGGGCGCGGAAAAAGTTCTTGTGCCAGATGTTACAGGAAAAAGCCTTACAGACGCGCTTTTGGAGCTTCAGGCGAAGGAGCTTTATCCAAAAATTCTTCTTAAATATTCAGATCTTCCGGGCGACAAAGGAACTATTCTGGAGCAGAATCCAGTTTCCGGGGCTATTGTAAAAGCCTACCGCAGAGTGAATTTGACTGTTAGCCGCGGAATTCCGATTGACTATATAGAAGATTATTATGGAAAAAATGTTGACGAGGTTTTGAATACTTTGGAACTTTTATTCAGTGGGGACGATTCTCTTGTGCAGCTGCCGGCTCCAGTTTACCAAAAAAGCGAGCTTCAAGCTGGAACAATTCTTGCGCAATATCCGGAAGCTGGAACTCCAGTTTCAGAAAAAATCAAGCTTCAGTTTGTTGTAAGCAGCGGAACGGAAATTCCAAAGACAGAAGTTCCCGACATTGAAGGTCTTTCTATAAAGCAGCTTCTTTCAAAACTTGGCGAATATAAAGTTGTTTTTGATTTTGAAGTTGAAGAAGATCCAAAAAGTCCTGCGGAAGGAATTATTTCTGATGAAGAAAAGCCTTCAAGTCAAGTTGAACTTTTTTCAAGGGTAAAAGCCACGTTAAAAGTCCAGCCTGCATCTGAAAAAGCAAAAACAGCGCAAGGAATTTTTTCCGTGGAGCTTCCAGAATATCCATATCCTGTTCCTGTAAAACTTGATTCCCAGGATCAGAACGGAAAGCTTGTTACTTTAGCTGAATTCTGTCATCCGGGAAAACATTTTACAGTTCCTTATGATGTAAATAAAAATACAACGCTGATTTTGTATGTTCTTGATGAAGAATATGCGAAAGTTGTTGTTGAATAAAAATATTGCCTTTGTTTTTTTCATGCAAAATTTCACTCAAAACTCACTGACTTTTCACCCAAAAGTTACTGAGTTTTGACCTGTCTGCTTAAAAATTATAAAAATTCTGTAAAAAAAGAATCCCAAAAATTGTCTTTAACTTTTGGGATTCAATTTAAAAATGCCGGCAACTTGTTTTTGCTAACTTTTATTTCTTTGGAGGACGCGCGATTACTTTAGCAATATTCGGGCGTTTTACAAGATCGCTTTTAAGTCCTTCCTCGCGTGCTTTGTTTACATAGTCCGGCGACTGGAAGCTGTAAGTGAAGTGTGTGTGAATGTCATAAGTTCCCTGCATAAGGGCGAATGCGTCTTCTGTCATAACAAGCTCTTCGTCTGTTGGAATTACAAAAATCTTTGTCTTGCTGTCATCTGCGGAAATGCAGGTTTCGGCGTTTCCTGTGAATGACCATTCATTTTTCTGTGCGTCGATTTTGATTCCGTAGTTTTCAAGTCCGCTCAAGGATTTTCCGCGTGTGATAGGTCCGCGCTCTCCAACTCCGGCTGTAAACACTATTGCGTCAACGTGTCCGAGCTCAGCCATGTATGCGCCTACATATTTTTTTATGCGCAATGCTTCCATTTCGATGCAAAGCTGGCAGAGCTTATCTCCGTTTGCTGCGGCAATTTCAATATCACGGCGGTCTGAATATTTTTCTGTGATTCCAAGGCATCCTGATTTTTTGTTCAGGGCTTTGTCCATTTCCTCTGGGGACATTCCTGTTTTACGCATGATGTAGAATGGAAGAGCCGGGTCAACGTCTCCGCTTCTTGTTCCCATTATAAGGCCTTCAAGCGGTGTGATTCCCATTGAAGTGTCGTAGCACTGCCCGTTTTTTACAGCGCACATTGAAGAGCCGTTTCCTATGTGGCAGATTATAAGGTTTGTGTCCTTTGGTTCTTTGCCGAGAAGAACAGCCGCTCTTTTTGCAGTGTAAAGGAACGATGTTCCGTGGAAACCGTAGCGACGTGCGGCATACTTTGTGTACCATTCGCGTGGAACTGCGTACATGAATGTTTCTTCTGGCATTGTCTGGTGCCATGCTGTGTCCATTATGGCGCAATGCGGAACATTCGGCATTACTTTTTGCGCGGCTTCAATTCCCATTATATTTGCCGGCATGTGCAAAGGTCCAAGGCCAACAACAGAACGGAATGTTTCAAGAACTTCTGGAGTTATAAGAACAGACTTTGTGAATTTGTCTCCGCCGTGAAGTACTCTGTGTCCTACAGCTTTTATTACAGACATATCAGGGATAACGCCGATTTCTTTGTCTGTGATTGTATTCAAAATAAGCTCGATTGCTTCCTTGTGCGTAGGGCAGGCGCTTTTGATTTCTGTTTTGTTTCCTTTTGCCTTGTGTGTGATACATGAGCCTTCAATTCCAATGCGCTCAACTACACCGTTTGCCAAAACTTCCTTGTTGTCCCAGTCATAAACTTGGTACTTTGCAGAAGAAGATCCGCAGTTCAATGTAAGAATTACCATAGCCATAAAATGCCTCTAAATAAAAAATAATACCAAATTATTATATTAACATGGAAGAAAAATTTCAACTTTTAAAAACTGCTCAAACCGCGCAATAGCATTTGGCTTGGGTTTTCGTTATAATTTTGGATGTTTAGAGTTTTTGGGAGGAAAAATGAATTTGTTTGGAAAAAAAGAAAAGACTCCGGCGCAGACTGTTATAGAAGATGTCTGCAAAATAAAAAAAGGCGAAAAAGTTTTAATAATTGCGAATCCTGAAACAAGCGTTATTGCGCAGAACCTGTTTACCTCGGCTCTTGATTCCGGTGCAAAGCCAACGCTTATTTATCAGACTAAAAAAACTTCCGCGGATTTTGCAGAAGAAACTGTTGTGGGTGCAATAAAATCTGAGCCGGATGTAATTTTTTCAATTTCGGAAATAAAGCTTGGAAAAGATGAAAAGGCGATTGCTTCTCCTTATAAAGCTGCGGACGGAAAACTTTACGACAACACTTTTGACTGGCTGCTTTCTGAAAAGAAATCAATCCGTGCGGTATGGACTCCTGGGCTTACAGAAGATATGTTCAATAGAACTGTGAACATTGACTATAAACTGCTTGGAGAACGCTGCAAAAAACTTTGCGAAAAATACGAAAATGCAGTTTCAGTTCATGTTACATCTCCTGGTGGAACGGACATTGTTGTTGGGCTGAAAGGACGAAAAGGCATGGTTGACGACGGGGATTTCAGCAAACCGGGAAGCGGCGGAAACATTCCCGCTGGAGAAACTTTTATAAGTCCTGTTGTTGGAACTTGCGAGGGAACTATTGTCTTTGACGGAAGCATGACATTTAGCGATGGAGATTCAATTTTAAAGACTCCGATTTGCGTCAAAGTTGAAAAGGGCTTTGTTTCAGAAGTTACTGGTGAAGAAGAGGCAAAAAGGCTTTTAACGGATATTCAGCAGGCAGAAAAAGATGCGGTTTCCATGGAAAATTCAGGAAAGCTTCCGAAAGGGCAAGGCGAAATTTATGCGAAAAACGCAAGGAATATCGGGGAGCTTGGAATCGGCTTAAATCCTGCCGCTGGAATTACTGGAAATATGCTTGAAGATGAAAAAGCCTTTAGAACCTGCCACTTTGCAATCGGGGAAAATTATGATGGAGACGCGCCTTCTTTGATTCACTTTGACGGAGTTGTAAAAGAGCCTAGTATTGTAATCAAGTATGAAGACGGAACTGAATTTGCAGTCCTCAAAAATGGAGAGCTGCAAATTTAGGATTTTTATTTTGACTTTGGAGACATGGCTTCGGACTGATGCGAAAGAAATTCTCTTGTCATGTCTTCGTTGTGCTTGAGCATTGCCGCAGGAATTCCGTAGGCTTTTTCAAGATCGTCATTTGTCATGACTTCTTCTGGAGTTCCGTAAGACATATCTTTGTTCGGATAAATTAAAAGGACTTTTTCTGCGTACTTGCGTGAAAGGTCAAGTTCGTGCATTGAAATGAACATTGGAGTTTTTGTTGCCTCAGAATATTCACGCAAGTATTTAAGTGCGGAATTTTTCTGGCGGTCTTCCATTGCAAAAAGAGGCTCATCCATGAAAATTCCTGCGCTTCCGTAAAGCAGGCTGAATGCCAAAAGAACACGCTGGTTTTCACCTTTGCTGATTTCTGTGAGCCCGTGGTTCATGACAGAAGAAAGTTCGAATTTATCTACAACTTCGCTGAACAAGTCTTCTGTCTTAATTCCTTTTGCGTTTGCCTTGAGTTCTCCGTTTTTATAAACAAAAGAAAGCAGGTTTTCAACTTTTTCACTGCTTTCAAATTCCATGTTCTGATAAATTACAGAAGCTAGAAGATTCCGTTTTTCTTCCTCAAGGCTTGCAATGTCCTGGCCTAGAAGTTTTACTTTTCCCTGCGAAGGAATGAGTCTTCCGCTGGCAAGAAGCATGAGCGTTGATTTTCCGCAGCCGTTCGGTCCGATTATGCTTGTGAATGCTCCGGGAAATCCGCCTGAAAAATGCTCAAAAACCGGTGAAGGAACAATCTGTTTTCCGTTTTCGTCAAGGTCGCCTTCGACTGGCGGATATGAAAAAGAAACGTTTTCAAAGTCAATAAAATTCATGCGTCTAGGTTATTGTAATTTTGAAGAAAATGCAATGTAGAAATTTATCTATGACTGTGTTAAAATTGTCTGCATGAAATCTATTTGGTATAAAAATCCTGCTGAAAATTTTGGTGAAGCTATTTCTGTTGGAAACGGAAGAATCGGCGCGACAGTTTTTGGCGGAACAGGACACGAAAAAATATATTTGAATGAAGAGTCTGTATGGTCTTGCCGCTATTCAGATAGAAATAATAAAAATGCAAAGGAAGCTGTAAACGGCATAAGGGCTTTGCTGAATCAGGGACGCGAGCTTGAGGCGCAGGAGCAAATTTTTGAATGTTTTTCCGGAGCTCCAATTTCTCAGGCTTATTATAAAAGCGCAGGAATTGTTTCGATTGATTTTTATGACGCTGAGCATCAAGGGCTTTTAGGACCGGACTCTGGCGACAAGGGAACTTTTTCTTCTTATGATTCTTACAGGCGCGAGCTTGATTTTTCCAGCGGAATTTGCTCTTCAAGTTTTTCTCTTGAGTCTGCCGCACCAAGCACAGTGGATCTTTCAAGCGGAACAAACGGAAGCTATGTAACTTTTACGCGCGAATGTTTTGCTTCCGCTTCTTCCGATGTTTTGGTTTACCACATTTCAGCTTCCATGCCAAAAAGCATTTTCCTTAGGCTCAAGATTGAAGGCGAAACTTTTCCGAAGAAATACAATCTTACAGAAGATACAGTTGTAGCTTTGTGTGATTCAGGCATCCCTTTTGCGGCGATGGTTACGGCTGTTGCTTCAGGTGGAACGGTTTTTACTCACGGAGACAATCTGATTATAGAAAAAGCCGATGACGTTACGCTTTACATTGACGTTGAAAGCGCGTACAGAAAAAGACGTTTTAGAAATAAAGGCGGAAATAATTTTAGAAACCCGATGATTTTTGCGTCGAAATGCGCGGACATTGCATTGAAAAAAATCTGCTTTGCTTCCGGCACTTCCTACGAAAATTTAAAGACTGATCAGGCTTTGGAATTTTCCGCATGGAATCAGCGTTCTATTCTTTCTTTGGACGGACTTGAAACTGACGGAAAATCAGTCGATGAAATTTGCCAAGACAATAAAGCCGCAAAATTCCTTGATTGGATTTATTCAAAGTACAAGTTTATTTCAAGCTGCAAGGAACAGGCAACGCTTCCTTCTGTAGCAAGCGGAATTTGGACGGACAAAAAAAACGCCGGAAATTTCAGTTTGCAGGACGGAAATTTTTATAGATACAGCTCTGGAATTCTTGGACTGGAAAAAATAAATCTTCCTTTGTTCAAGCTTGCAAAAAGAATTTATAAGCGCGGAAAGGCAACTGCAAAAAAAATGTACGGATGTCAAGGTTTTGTTTTGCACAATTCAACTGACATTTGGGGCGACTCTGTTCCGTGCGGTGTAGATTTTAGGAATTCTTATACTCCGCTTGGTGCCTGTGCAATTGCAAAAGCCGCATTGGATTACTATGAATATTCGCTTGACCGAAAATTCTTAAAGCGCCATTTTTATCTTTTTAAGAAAGCCTGTGATTTTTTTGCGGAATACCTTGTTCCTGTTGAAGACAAAAAATTCCTTTCTCTTAGTCCGGCTTTTACAGATGGATATGAAACAAGAAGTGGCACTGTTGCATATATTGCTTTGGAAAATGTTTTTGAAAACAAAATTATAAAAGAGCTTTTTGAAAACACATTGGCGGCAATGAAGTATCTTGGCTTTAAAAATTCAGAAAAGCTTTTTATAAACTACAGCTCAATTATACAGAAAATAAAATGCGCTGAAGAAGAAAGGCCTGAATCAAATACTGCAAGTAATTTTGACACTTTCCTTTTGAGTTATGCGGATTCGATTATTTCAAGCAAAATAAAAAACGGCCGTGTGGAAATTTCCTTGCTTTCAAATTTGCCGGCGGAATGGCAAAGCGGTTCTCTTACAAAAGTCTGCCTTAAAGGAAATATTCTTGCGGACATAAAATGGCGCGACGGAAAATTTGAAGATGCACGGCTTTATACTGAACAGGGAACTGTCTTCATGAAGGAACTGACTATTTGCTACGGCGGAAAAAAATACAGCTCGCAGCTTTCGGACGGTTCGCTTGATATAAGAAACGTTTTGCCAACGACTGTATAACCTATTTGCATAAAGTTTCCCCTTGTGATATGATAGCGAAAATTTCAGGGGGCTTGAATGTTAAAAGGAAGACATCTTATTGAACCGGCGGATTTGACCGTCAGTGAAATTGATGAAATATGTTCTTTGGCAGAACAGATGATTGTAGATCCAGCTTCTTTTCAGGATGTGTGTCGCGGGAAAATTCTTGCGACACTTTTTTTTGAGCCGAGCACAAGAACCAGGCTTTCTTTTGAAGCTGCGATGCTTCATTTAGGCGGAACTGTTGAAGGTTTTGCTGATGCGAGCTACACTTCTTCTACAAAAGGCGAAACTTTGGCGGACACAATAAGAGTTGTAAGTTCCTATGTTGATGTTATTGCGATGCGTTCTCCAAAAGAAGGTGCGGCATTGCTTGCTTCAAGATATAGTCCAGTTCCTATAATCAATGCGGGCGACGGCGGACATTCTCATCCAACGCAGACACTTACAGACCTTGTTACAATCCGTGCGCTTCAAGGCGGATTTGAAGGACACACAATTGGTTTTTGTGGTGATTTAAAATTCGGAAGAACAGTTCATTCTCTTACTCAGGCAATGAGCCGCTACAAGAACAACAAATTTGTTTTTATCAGTCCGGAAGAGCTGAAAGTTCCTTCTTACATAACAGAAGATTTGCTTAAGCCTGCCGGAATAGAATTTGCAACAGCTGAACGTTTGGAAGATGTAATCGGTGAGCTTGATATTCTTTACATGACTCGTGTTCAAAAAGAAAGATTTTTCAATGAGCAGGATTATATCCGCCTAAAAGACAGTTATATTCTGAACAAAGAAAAAATGAAACTTGCAAAACAGGATATGATTGTTCTTCATCCGCTTCCTCGTGTAAATGAAATTGCTCCAGAAGTAGATGATGATCCGCGCGCTGCTTATTTTAAGCAAGTTAAATACGGAATGTTTGCACGCATGGCACTTATTGCAAAACTTACAGGAGCACTCTGATGATTAATATCGCTGAAATTAAAAACGGACTTGTAATCGATCATATTCAGGCTGGAACCGGCTGGAAAGTTTTTAAGTGGCTTGGCTTGGACAAGGTGAATTTTTCTACTGCTCTGATTATGAATGCTTCATCTAAAAAAACAGGCAAGAAAGATATAATAAAAATCGACAACATTATAAATATCGATTACAGTGTTCTTGGCTTTATAGATTCCAACATAACTGTAAATGTAATTCAGGATTCAAAGATAACTAGAAAAATAAAAATGGAGCTTCCTGAAAAAATTGAAAATGTGATTGAATGTAAAAACCCTCGCTGCATTACAATTACAGAACACTATGTTCCGCAGGAATTTAAACTTGTCAACAGAGAAAAAAAAGAGTACCGATGCATTTATTGCGATGCTCTCCACAAGGGAACACTTTCAGTTGAGTGATTTTTCTGTGAACTTTCCTACACTGAAGCAAACTGTAATTTTTTTGTTTATCAATGAAATCATTGGCAGTATTACGGTATGTCCTGGAAGTTGAATATGCGGTGGTTGAGCAAGCCAAAAACTTTAGTTTTTGATTATGTCGAAACCACCGTATGAATGTACTTGGTCATTTCGACACGCTCAATGATCTCTGGGATTTGAACTTATTAGACATCCCAATTTTTTTCAGCTTTCGATTCTGTAGCCGAGTTTTTTCAGCATGGAAATATCTTCATCATTGGTTGAGCCGGGCGTTGTCAGAAAATCCCCGGAAATAAGCGCGTTTGCTCCGGCCAAGAATGCATCTTCTCCGTTGTTGCCCAAGCTTTTTCTTCCGGCGGCGCATCTTATTGTCTGGCTTGGCATTATAAATCTGAAAACAGAAATTGTTCTTAACGCTTCTTCCTGCGAAATTTTTTCAGCATTTTCAAGCGGAGTTCCTTTTATCGGTGTCAAAATATTTATCGGAACAGACTGAACTTCAAGTCTGCGAAGCTCAAGCGCAAGGTCGATTCTGTCTTCTCTTGATTCTCCCAGTCCGATTATTCCGCCGCTGCAAATTTCAAGTCCTGCTTTTTTTGCATTTAAAATTGTCTGGATTCTGTCGTTGTAAGAATGCGTTGTGCAGATGTTTGCAAAATAATTTTTGCCGGTTTCAATGTTGTGGTGGTAGCGTTCAACTCCGGCAAGCCTCAATTCCTGCATCTGTTCAAAAGAAAGAATTCCAAGCGAAGCGCAAAGTTTGATTTTGTCCTTAAGTTTTTCTTTTATCGCTTTAAAATTTTCTATTGCAGCTTCAAAATCTTTTCCTGAAAGTCCGCGTCCGGAAGTTACAAGTGAAATTCTTGAAACGTGATTTTCTAATGCACGCTCGCAAAATTTTATTGACTCTTGCGGCTGAATAATTGAAGTTGTCTGGCATGAAGTTTTCCAGTGAGCAGACTGAGCGCAGTATTTGCAGTTTTCGCCGCATTTACCCATCTTTGCATTTATGATTGAACAAACGCTGCTTGAGTTTGTGCAGCAACTTTTTCTGATTCTGTCTGCCGCTCCAAAAACTTCGGATGCTTGTTCTGTTTCGTAAAGCTGAATCGCTTCTTCTTTTGTAACTTTGTGATTTTCGTTTATAACTGCGTTTTCCAATTCATGTAAAAAATTATTCATTTGAAATTTTGCTCCTGCTTAAAACTGCCATTCTTTTTGTTTCCGCATTGTGAAGAAGACAAGAAAAAAATGTTGAAAATTTTTGTATTAAAATTTCTATTTTCCATTTTGAATTTTTTTGCGTCCGTGCTTTTACCGCAAGCTCCACTTTATTCCAAGTTTCAAAAATTTCCGGAATGAAATTTATTGCAAGCGAGATTGTGAGCGCAGGATTCCATTTTTTTATAGGCGGAATCAGTTTTGAAATTCCGTTTTGAATAAGTTCCAGTGCGTTTTGTATTTGTAACGGTGAAGTTGTTTCAAAAATAACTTGGGCTGCAAGCGATGTTATAAAAAATCTGAGTGTGTACAAAATTCCGTAGGCAAGAGAATCTTTGTCCAGCCAAAGCGGAATGTGAATCAGTTTTACCAAAGTTACAAATCCGCCGATTACAAAAACAAATTTCAGCTGCCTTATAGAATTCCATTTTGCGCTGGAAAGAAAAAAAAGCGTCAGGCTTGCAAAAAAGCATCCGGAAATTTTTATAACAATCTTCCGTGAAAAAAGTTCTTCCCAAGTAATAGACATTCCGCCGCTGTAAGTAAAAATGCACAGCACAAAAAGAAATGAAAGTTTTGCAATTGAAGGAATTTTGTGCAGAACGGAATTTCCTTTTCGGTAAGCGAACAAACTCAAAGCCATAATAAATCCTTTAGGCTTGAATATTGCGTGATTGGATTTCTTATGCTCCACTGCTCAAGATTTTGCGACAAGCCTTCCTGCGGTGAACCGTCAAATCTGATTTTTCCTTTATCCAAAACAATGAAACGCTCTGCAAGCGCAAGGATTTTTTCAAGCTCGTGAGTCAGCACAATAATTGTTTTTTTTTCTTCTTTTAGTTTTTTCAGAATCATGCAGACTTGCTTTACGCCCGGCCAGTCCAAGTTTGCAAACGGCTCGTCAAAAATTATAACGCTTCTGTTTATTGCAAGAATCCCGGCAACTGCAAGCCGCCGCTTTTCTCCGCCGGACAAACTTCTTGCGTAGGCATTTTTTTTGTGAAGAAGTCCAACCTGTTCAAGCGAAGATTCAACGCATTGCTTTAGTTCATCTTTTTTCAGTCCGTAATTTTTTACGCCGAATGAAACATCTTCTTCTGGAGTCTCGCCTAAAATCTGCGAGTCGGCATCTTGAAAAACAAGCCCTGCGGAATTTCCGAATAAGTCAATTGTTCCGCCGGTCGGTTCATCAAGTCCTGCAATCAGCGACATTAGAACGCTTTTCCCGGAACCGTTTGAGCCTGCGATTACACAGAATTCTCCCTGCTCAATTGAAAATGAAATATCTTCAAGTGCTTTTGTTTTGTCCGGAAATATTTTTGAAATGTTTTTTACTTCGAGTGCTTTCATTTTTTACGAATGTGTGTAGCGGAAAATCACCGGGCGGAATTTGTAAGTGAGTGGCACCATTAAAATTATTTTTATAATGTTGCCCGGAATGAACGGAAACAAAACTGTTGCCAAAGTTTTTTCAAGTCCGCTTTGTGTTACGCGCATGAAGCCAAGGATTCCGCCTGCAAAAATAATTACAGTCGCAGCGATTGCCGCAAGCGATATAACAATCAGCGATTTTATTTTTGAGTGCTCTTTTTTATTTGAAAGAAAAATTGCAAGGATCAGTCCGCCTGCCAAAGCTCCGATTGCGTAGGAAAAAAGAAATCCGCCTGTTGGCCCTGAAATCAAATGCTGGATTCCACCTTTGCCTGAAAAAACAGGCAGCCCCAAGCTTCCGAGAATTAAAAAAATTACAACGGACAAAGCTCCGTAAAATGGTCCAAGCAACATCCCGGAAAGCATGCACATCATGTCTTGAATGATAATTGGAATGCCAACCGGCAGCGGAATTTGTATAAAGCACGAGGCTGAAATAAGAGCCGCAAATAAAGCCGTAAGAATAATGTTTGTTCCTGATTTTTGTGATTTCATAATTTACCTTTTTTTCGTTACCCAAGTTTTTTATTAGGTTAACGGAATGTGTACTTGTAGTCAAGGCGATTTATGTAGTTTGTCTTTAAACAAAAAAAACTGCCGCAAATAAAATCTTGCAGCAGTTCATTTTCTTGATTTGTTATTCAGAATATAACAGATATTTTTTTACATTTTTTCTATCAGCAGTTTATATTTTCCATAAGGAACACGGCGGAAGTTGTGCAGTGCTGTATGTGTTGCAACGCGGTTATGATAGAACACTTCCAGGGTAAGTCCTTGATCAGATGACATATCGGCTTTTACAACAAGATAATAAGTTCCTGATTCTGCAATGTTCCAGTTTGTTTTGACCATGAACAAGAACGGCTCAAAAGTTGTAGGTGGAGTTGCGGCTCCTGTTAAATTTTCATTAGCAATAAGATTAAAGTTTTCATCGTATAAAAGAATTTCTGGAATCATTGCGCTCTTTTTTTCTTCATTTGCGCTCATAAGTCCTGTTGGAATTGACTTCAAAGTAAAATCATAAGTACCATTTTCCAAAGTTAATTTGTAGACATTTGCTGGAACTGGAGTTTCAGAATATTTTACGGAAACATGACTGCTTTTTTCAGAAAGAGTTTCTTTTTTAAGCTGTTTTCCGATTTTATAATCTAAAGCATTGCCTGATGTGATAAACTCTTTTTCATCTGCGAAAACTTTTTCTGTTGAAATTTTTGTGGATGCGCAAGAAATAATGCAAATTGATAAAAATGCCAATCCAATGCAGCTTTTTAATTTTTTCCTTTTTATAAAAAATAATAATTCATTATATCATTATTACCCTACATTGTGTCAATACTTTTGCAATGTTATTTTTTTTGTTCTTTGTTCAGAAAAATAAATTTTTACTTTATAAAACTGTCTTGACCGGGAATTAAAATGCGGTTTTGATTTTTTGATTCCAGCAATGCAAAGCCAAATGCGTTTATTCCTTTGAATGTGTAAATATTTTTGTCGGATTCAAGGCGGATTTTTTTTCCGTTGTCAAAGCAGAGGTTGTTCCATTCACAAACGAGAGATGAATCTTCCTGCTGCAATTTTTCTTCCGCTGATTTAAACTCTTTTAAAAATGCGGAAAGAAATTCCTTGCGTGAAAACTTTGCATCTGATTTTACTGCGCAGTCTGTGTTTGGAATCTTTGGGCACGAAGTTAAATTTATTCCGATTCCTATATTGAGCCAGTTGCATTTTCCGCCGGTTGCAGAAATCTCATCAAGAATGCCTCCGACTTTTCCGTTTTCGCTCCAGATGTCGTTCGGCCACCTTGCGTAGAATTTTCTTCCTGTCATTTCAGTTAAAGTTTTTACGATTGCAATTTGAGCCGCCATTGTTGCGCGGTGTGAATAGGACACTGCGATTCCGCTTCTTGTAATCAACGTGCAGGCGAGGCTGCCTTTTGTTGTTGTCCATTTGTGGCTTGAGTGCCCCTGCCCTTTTGTCTGCTTGTCCGCTGTTATGATTTCCATTTTTTTGCTGAAAGAATTTTCCTGCGCGATTTTTCTTGCTTCTGTCATCGTGGATTCAGTTTCCGGAAAGTGAAAGAAAAGTTCTTCTTCTGCGCCGAATTCCCAGGGAAACAGACTGTCCTTTAAATCTTTTTCAAGAAAATATCCTGCGCGTGTTGAAGAAATTCCATAGCCGGAAGCTTGCAATGACTGAATCGCTTTCCAAACTGAAACTCTGGAAATATCAGCGAGCTTTGCGGCTTCTTCCCCGGAAACAGGTGCGTTTGCTTCCCGAAGAATTTTTAAGATTACATATTTTGTTGAAAGATTTTTGTTACCCATTTATATTTATAGGTTAACAAAAAGTTATTGCAGCGGTCAAGGTGTTTGCCCAAGACTTGCTTTTTCTTTTGAAGATACATAATCTGTCAAGAAGTTGTAAAACTTTTCAACTTGCGAGCAGTCAAGTTTGTTTTTTTTATAGGAAATTAAAATGTCGCGGCTGCAAACAGGATCGCTTATTTCAAGAAGCAAAACTTTTTTTGTGTCAAGTTTTCCCCAGGAATATTGCGGCCAGAACCCGATTCCTAGGTTTGCTCCGATTGTATTTTTTACAGCTGAAATATTATCACTTTCAAAAATAATATTCGGGCGGATTCCCGCTTCGTTACAGTATTTGTCGCAAATTGTGCGCAGATGCTTTGAGCCGGACAGCGCGATAAAATTTTCATTTTTTACTTCTTCAAGGGAAATTGATTTTAAATTGGAAAAGCGCGGAATGTTTGGAACAGCAAGAAAAATTTTTTCAGAACAAACAAAGACACTGTCTTTTTCATTTTCGTTTTGCTGATAAAAAAGTTTTGTTGTAACGCAAATATCGTAAAGGTCTGTCTGGTCGTTTTGATTCAGCTGAATATGAACTTTTTTATTTATTTTTTTGTATTCGATAATCGCGTTTGTTATAAGTGTGGAAGCCGCCAGAATATTTAAATGGATTGTCGAATCTTCAAGGTTTGCCATTGTCTTTAGCTGTTCAGGAATTTCATCTATTTCTTTTACTATTGGCGTGAGCTTTTTATAAAGCCATTGTCCGTAAGTTGTAAGTTTTATGTTCCGTCCGTCGTGCTTGAATAAAGGAATTTCCAGTTCTTCTTCCAGCTTGTGAATTGACTGAGTGAGCGCAGGCTGGGCCACGTGAAGATTGTCCGCGCTTTTTGTAACGTGTTCGTTTTTTGCAACTTCAAGGAAGTATTTTATTTGATTCAGTTCCATTTTTTTATTCATAAGTATAACTTATTAATTTGATAAAAACAATATATTGGTAATTATAAAAAAAATTTGCTATCTTTTTCTCAGTTTGGAGGTTTGATATGCCAGAGATTTTGGAAACAGCGATGCTTGTTTGTTTTGGGCTTTCGTGGCCGATTTCAGTTGTGAAAAATATAAAGTCAAAGACTGCGAAGAACATGAGCTTGCGCTTTATACTTTTAATTGTTGTTGGTTACATTGCAGGAATTTCAGCAAAAATAATTCTTGGAAGTTTCAACTATGTTTTGGCAGTTTATGTTTTGAATCTTGCAATTGTAAGCGTAAATATTCCGGTTTATTTTATAAACAAGAAGTATGACAAAAAACTTGCTTTGTATAAAAAGGAGGCCGCATGATGGATGTTAAAGAAAGAATTGATGACTTTAAGACATTGAATGAAATGGGAAAAAGCGGCGGAGTTGTATTTTTCGGCTCAAGTTATTTTTCAAGAATGAATATAAATGAGCTTGCAAACAATGAGGAAATGGGCGGAAAAATCTACGACAGAAGCGTGCAGGGACTTAAGCTTGTTGATTCGTTCAAGTTGCTTGAAAGCGGAGTTTATGAACTGAATCCTGCGAAAGTTTTTGTTAACTTTGGAGAAGAAGAATGTTCTTCTGAAAATTTCAATATGGATGAATTTATAAACAAATACGAATGGCTTTTGCTGAACTTGCATCGCAACTGTAAAAACTCAAAAACTTATATCGTATCCGTGGTTGCCTCAGGAAAGAATGCAGCGGATGCAAACAGCCGTCTTGAAGCTCTTGCAAAAGAAACTGGCTGTACATTTATAAATGTAACAAAGGAAGCTTTTGAAAACTTAGGGTTTGAAAAAGTTTTTAATGTGCTTAAGCCTTACATGAGAGTTTTCCCGGTAAGCTTTGCACAGGCAATGCAGATGGCTTAACGCTGGATTCTTCCGCTTGAATCTCCGTGCGCAAGATGTTCAACTTCTTCCACGGAGACCATGTTGAAGTCTCCTTCAATTGAGTGCTTTAAGCATGAAGCTGCGCTTGCAAATTCAACAGCACGCTGGCTATTTTCATTTCTTAAAATAGAATAAATCAGTCCGGCGCAAAAGCTGTCCCCGCCTCCAAGTCTGTCTACAATTGCCATGTCATATTCACGGCTAAAAAAACAATCAGTTCCATCGTAAAAAAGAGCTGCCCATTTATTTCTGCTTGCGTTTATAGAAGAGCGCAGTGTTATTGCGACTTTTTTGAATCCATATTTTTCTGAAAGTTTGCGGGCTACATTTTTGTAACCTTCTTTGCTGAGCTTTCCGTTTTCAATATCTGTATCGTCCGCGCTTATTCCAAAAACATCCATCGCGTCTTCTTCATTTGAAATGCAGATGTCAATATACGGAGCGATTTTTTCCATTGTTTCTTTTGCTTGCTGCTTTGACCAAAGTTTGCTTCTGTAGTTTAAGTCGCAGCTTACAGGAATTCTTTTTGCTTTTGCGGTTTTGCAGGCTTCAATACAGATTTCAGGAAGTTCTCCACCAAGAGCTGGAGTTACGCCTGTAAAATGAAACCAATCTGCTCCTTCAAGAATTTTGTTCCAGTCAAAGTCTGATTTTTGGCTTAAAGCGATTGCCGAGCCTGCTCTGTCGTAGATACATTTTGACGGACGTTGGCTTGCTCCCCGTTCATTAAAGTATATTCCGACTCTGTTTCCGCCGCGCACAATATATTCAGTTTTTACGCCGAATCTTCTAAGGCTGTTGACTGCGCTCTGCCCTATTTCGTGGCAAGGAAGTTTTGTAACAAAAAAAGAATCTTCGCCAAAGTTTGCAAGCGAAACAGCGACATTTGCTTCAGCTCCGCCGAACGTTGAAGTCATTTTGTCTACCTGAACAAATCGGTAGTAACCTTCCGGCTGTAAGCGAAGAAGAAGTTCCCCAAAAGTAATTATTTTCATATTATTCCCTGGATAAAAGTTCTGAAAACGGAGTGTCGTGCAGAATCAGATAGCGGCTTGCGTATCCGTTGAAATAATCATCTTCTGTGAGCGTGTAAGATTTTATATTTCTTTTGCTTGTGTCGGCTTCTGTAACTTTTCCGCCTTTTAAAGCTATTTTTGAATTGTATTCCCTGATTCCGCATTTTGCGTTTCCGCGCGGATAAACTTCAAGGTTCATGTCATCGTCCCACAAAAGTTCCTGTGCAAAGATGTCAGAAAAAATGCAGTTTATAAAAGCAATGCTGTCCCAGTCTTTTTTGCTTTCTGAATTTCCGGCTCCATCTGTTCTGCAGGCATACACAAAATTCTTTTTTCTTTTTTCTCCGAGGAAGCGGCAGTTTGTAAATACGAATCCTGTTTTTTCGGCTATTGCGTGGCTGTTGATTGCGAATCCGTCAAAGTCGCCTCTGTTGTCTGCAATCACTTCAATTGCGCAGTTTTCAAAAAGGCAAGTGTCCGGTTCTCCGTAAATAAAATTAACATCGCCTGAAATGCTTGAATTCAAAAACCAGCTGAATCCTTTTACAAAAAGCGTGTTCTGGTGTCCTTCAAGTTTGATTCTTTCACAGAACAATGTACCAGTTGTGTTGTTCCAGGCAAGGGCTTCTGCAGAATCCTCGGCAGAATAAAGTTCCTCGGAAGTTTTTACGTGCGTATTTGAAATTGTAAAATTTTTGAGAGAAACATTTGTCGCGTTTGGTCCGAAAGAAAACACAGCCCGATTTTGCTGACCTTTGTTGTAAGCCTCGCAGTTGTCGGCAAGAATTACGCAGTCTTCTGCTTTTGTTCCGGGAACGCTTTCTATTGCCAGCGGATTTGAAAGATTGTACCGCACTGTTTCTCTGTAAGAACCCGGCTCAAGAATCAGATGAATTGCTGTGTCTTTTGCGACAGTTCCTGTGGAAATCATTTCTTTTATTTTTTTTAAGGCAGCAGTTATTGCCGCAGGTGATTTTGTGTTTACATTCAGTTCTAGCATAAAACGTCCCGCTTTTAATTATTTTATTTTCATGTCATTGTCTGACATTGACCCGATAATCTGCTTGTGTGAGATTGCCGTATCTATCCGTTGTACAGCAATGACAGATATTTTATATTTATCGATTATATATTGAATGCTCAAAAATTGCAATTTTTCCAAGGCAAAAGTTCAGGGTAAACGCATTATAAATGTATTCAGCATAAAACTGGCTTCCAGACATGGTTTTCTGGTTCAAAATCGGGGCTGTCCAATAAGCATCTTTTTTGTCATTTATAGGCTTGACCCGAAATTCTAAATGCATATATTACAATCATTTAGAAATTGTTCAACAATGACATTCGGAACTTATTGGACATCCTCTGCACGCTGATTGTTGCAAAGTAACTATAGAATTCCCCGCTCACGCGGTTGCAACAATCAGAATGTTTTTGCCCCGGGCAAAAGTTATTTTATTCAGCTAGAAAATTCGATATAATCAGCGCATGAAAAAAATAAGTGCGGCTTCGGCGTTTGGAATTTTTTTGGCTTGCGTTTCAGTTTTTATATGGGGAATAACTTTTGTTTCTACAAAATCGCTTTTAAATGATTTTTCTGCATTTGAGATTCTGGTTGTCCGTTTTTTGGCGGCATATCTTGGTCTTTGGGCTATGCGTCCTAAAAGGCTTGTTTTAAAAAGCAAGAAAGAAAATATTTCATTTGCGCTGGCGGGACTTACCGGTGTTACGCTTTATCAGTTTTTTGAAAACATTGCGATTTCTTTTACGACGGCTTCAAATGTAAGCATAATTGTTTCTATTTGTCCTATGTTCACGGCGATTGTTGCGCGGATTTTCTTGAAGGAAAAATGCATTACGAAAAGCTTTGTCGCAGGATTTATTCTTGCAATTTCAGGAGTCGCCCTTGTGAGCTTTAACGGAAATGCGGAATTTCATTTTAGTCCGAAAGGCGATTTGCTTGCTCTTCTTGCCGGAATCTGCTGGGGATTTTATTCGCTGTTTGTTTCAAAAATAAATTCCATGAAATACGACATTGTTTGCAGCACGCGCCGGATTTTTTTCTTTGCGCTGATTTTTATGATTCCGCTTGCATTGGCTGGAACTGGAGCTGAAAAAACTTCTTCTGTTTTTATTAACACTGATGCGGCTTTCAACATAAAAAGATTTTCAAGCCTTGCCAACTGGGGAAATTTGCTTTTTCTTGGAATTATGGCTTCTGCCGGCTGTTTTGCTTTATGGAACAAATCCTGCAAAATTCTTGGAACTGTGAAAGTTTCCGCCGGTCTTTATATGATTCCTGTTGTTACTGTTATTTTTGCATTTATATTTCTTGGGGAAAAGCTTAGCCTGATGGGAATCTGCGGCGCGGCAATGACAATCTGCGGACTTTTTATTTCAAGCTGGAAAAAATAAAAGCTGCCCTTTTTTAGGACAGCTCATTAATTTTTACTTTGCAAGATATTCGTTTATGCTTGCGGCGGCTTTTCTTCCTTCGCCCATTGCAAGAATAACGGTAGCGGCACCTAGAACAATGTCGCCTCCTGCCCATACTTTTGTCATGCTTGTTTCCTGGCTTTCGTCAACCGTGATGTGTCCGCGGTCATCCACATTGATTTCAGGAGTTGTCGCAGGAATAAGCGGATTTGAATTGTTTCCGAGCGCAACAATTACAGCGTCGCAAGGAATTTCATGTTCGCTTCCTTTTATTTCAACTGGACGGCGCCTTCCTTTTTCATCCGGTTCTCCAAGCTCATAGGACAAGGCTTTTATTCCTGTTACTTTTCCTGTTTCGCTGCTTCCAAGAATTTCAACCGGGTTTTCAAGGAATTTAAAGATTACGCCTTCTTCTTCCGCGTGGTCAACTTCTTCACGGCGTGCCGGCATTTCCACACGGGAACGGCGGTAAACAACGTAGACTTTTTCAGCTCCAAGCCTTAACGCCATTCTTGCCGCGTCCATTGCGACGTTTCCCCCTCCGCAGACAACAACAGTTTTTGCGTGGTAGTAAGGAGTATCGGCGTGCTCTGTGTCGTAAGCCTTCATCAGGTTTGCGCGTGTAAGATATTCATTTGCGCTGAATACACCGATGTAGTTTTCGCCAGGAATTCCGAAGAACTTTGGAAGACCGGCTCCAGTTCCGATAAATGCGGCGTCAAATCCTTTTTCCGTGAGAATCTGCTGAACCGTCATTGTGCGTCCAACAAGGGTGCTCATTTCAAATTTTACGCCCATTTTCTTTAGGTTTTCAACTTCATTCTGAACGATTGATTTTGGCAGACGGAATTCTGGAATTCCATAGACCATTACACCGCCGGCTTTGTGGAATGCCTCAAAAACTGTAACATCGTGTCCTGCGCGCCGGCAGTCTGCTGCAACAGTAAGCCCTGCAGGTCCTGAACCTACGACTGCGACTTTTTTTCCTGTTGAAGGAGCGATTGCCGGGGAAGTTACGAGGTTGTTTGCACGTTCCCAGTCAGCTACAAAGCGTTCAAGGCGTCCTATGCTAACTGATTTTTCTGCGTTCTTGTAAACTTTTCCAACTGTGCATTGTCCCTGGCACTGCTTTTCCTGAGGACATACGCGTCCGCATATTGCAGGAAGAAGATTTGTTTCTTTTATAATGTCAACTGCCGCTTTGAATTCGCCTTTTGCAACCTGCTCAATAAATTTTGGAATCTGAACATTTACAGGGCAGCCTGAAACACAAGGTTGGTTCTTGCACTGAAGACAGCGGTTTGCTTCAACAATTGCCTGCTCTGCTGTGTAGCCAAGCGCAACTTCTGTCATCTGCCTTGCACGTACCAAAGACTCTCCGGAAGGCATCTCCATCTGCGGAATCGCCATGCGTTCTTTATTTGTAAGTGTTTTTCCTTTTATTTTGTTATATTCATTTGCAGCAATTTCGTTCAGCTGCTCTACTGTTTTGTGTTCGCTCATATTTTTTCTCCGTCCAGTTTACATTCCGAGTCTGCACTTGTGTTTTTCTTCTTCGTCTTTAAAGCTTTTCATGCGCGTCATCATATTTGCCCAGTCCACCTGATGTCCGTCAAAGTCGGGACCGTCAACGCAAACGAATTTGATTTTTCCGCCTACGCTTACACGGCAGCCACCGCACATTCCTGTTCCGTCAATCATAATTGTGTTGAGCGAAACTGTGGTTTTTACATTGTACTTTGCGGTTGTGGCGCATACGAATTTCATCATTATTGGAGGGCCGATTGCAATTACTTCTGCTGGAGGAGTCTGCGACTGGCAAAGCTCTTCGACTGGAACTGTGGAAACTCCTTGGCGTCCTGCGCTTCCATCGTCAGTCATAATTATAACTTCATCTGCGATTGCTTTCATTTCATCAACAAAAATCAGAAGGTCTTTTGTGCGTGCGCAGATTACAACAATTACTTTGTTTCCGGCTGCCTTTAAAGCCTGAACGATTGGATAAAGAGGAGCTGTTCCGATTCCGCCGCCAACACAAAGAACTGGAGCGTCGTATTTTTCTATTTTAGACGGAGTTCCCAAAGGACCAAGAACCGCCGCAAGATAGTCGCCTGGATTGAGGCGCGCTATTTTCATTGTGCCTGCTCCGACAGCCTGAAAAACAATTGCAACCCAGCCTTCTTCTGCGTTTGCATCTGCGATTGTAAGCGGAATTCTTTCTCCCATTTCATCATCGTACTGAACAATCAGAAACTGCCCTGCCTTGCGGTTCTTTGCAATGTCCGCGGCTTCAAACTTCATGTAGTAAACGGTTTCTGAAAGCTGCCGTTTTTCTAGAATCTTGTTCATCTTGTAATCCTTACACAAACTGAATTTTTTGAATATTTTACAATTTTAACACAAATCTGATTTTTAGTGAAGTGTTAGACATAAAATGCAAAAGTGTCATAATGAAAAAAGGCTCCCGGAATACGGAAGCCCAAAGTTTATTTTTTATATTGGATTTAATTTAAAGAAACAAGGTCGCTTTCAAGTGTTACTGTGCGCCACTGCGATACTTGCGGGCAGTCAGGAACTTCAAATGTAAAAGTGTACTGCGCAAAGAATGTATTTGAAAGTTCTGAGATTGGCTTACCATCCCAGCGTTCTAATTCAATAGATACATTTTCTTTAACTGCGCTAGGATTTTCATAGAGGCAGTACCAGTCAGTTTTCCCAGGGGTATCCCAGTCTTTGTCGCCATAGAAAATATCGATATAAGTTCCTACATTTTTTACAACGCTGTCCTGCGGAGGAATTACGTTTTCAATCCAGACTGTTGCTTTGTTGTCGCTGTAAGATGCAAATACCCATTCGCCGTTTTTAAGGTTTGAATAGTTTATGTCGCCGATTCCGCCTTTTGCAGTTAAAGTAAGGTACTGGCAATAGCCATGGTCACGGTCAACAGGGTTTTCTATGCCATTTTCATCTAGTCCTCTTTGTGGCTCAATCTGAACTTTGAATTTATACTGTTCTCCGGCTTCGCATAAAGGATAGACAAAATTTATTTCTTTGGCTGGTTCTTGGTTTATCCAAGTTCCATTATTCAAGTGTCCAGGCTCAAAAGGTGATTTGTCTACAACTGCCAAAGTTGTTTGGATTTCTTCTCCGCCGATATTTTCCAAGCGGTAAACGCCAATCCAGTTGCAGCCTTCTTTGTATTTTTCATCGCTGCCTGCTAAAGTTGCCGGATTTTTAATTGTAAAGTGCATTCCGTCAGATTCCGCGGTTACTTTAACAAGGTCTGTTTCTGCCTCGTAAGTTCCAGATGCGGAATTTTCAATCCAGCGGGCAACTCCGCCGTTTTGAATTCTCAAATCAAGAACACGGTTTTCAGTTCCACTGTCGCCATCGCTTCCGCTGCTTCCAGAATCTGAGCACGAGCAGAGTGCCAAAGAAATTGCCGCCAAAGCAAAAAATGTTTTTACAGCCTTTTTCATGATACTGCCTCCAGTAAAATAGTTTCTGGGGCATAATACCACGGGGGGGGTACTGTCAACTGGTCCGCCGGAATTTATGGGTTATTCTTTTTATTAAAGATATTTTTTTGTTCCATTTGCATATTCGATATACGCTTTTTTTTGAACGGCATCATATTTTGCTACAGGTTTTTTGCAAACCTTTGCTTTTTTTATTGCGGCTTTTACTGCATAAGCAGCTCTTTTGTCCATTTCTGAATCATTTTCAGAGATTGATTTTCTTGAATTTCGAGAAACAATAGTAACTGTTTTCTGAGTATTTCCTATTTTTATTTCTACTTTATTAATAAAATATTCTCCAATTTTGCACTATTTTTCCTGCTCGTCTATTGTGTTTGCAGAGCCGTCCTGCACGTATTTTTCTAGCTGAAGTTCGGCCTGTTTTACATTTGTGATTACAGAGGGTCCTGCTATGCATCCGCCTTCGCAAGACATTACTTCAATGAGGTTCGGGGTGTCTGGCTTTGCAGGAATTTTTCCCGAATTTATAAGGCCATAAGCATTTAAGACTTTCATTCCGGCTTTGCTAAGTCCGTTGATTTTTGCGGGGCGCAGAATGGATTTGTCTTTTAAACGGAGCGCAACAGCTTCCATTACGCCGCCTGAACGCGCAAAATTTCTTCCGCTGGCTGTAGGAATTATTGTTTCGTGCCGCTTGTCCATTTCCGCAACATTTATTTCACGCGCTTCAAACAAGGCCGAAATTTCTTCAACAGTTATTACATAGTCAACAAGGTCGTCATCGAATCCTTCGCGTTTTTTTGCAAGGCAAGGTCCTATAAAAACCGTTATGCAGTCAGGGTCGGCTTTTTTTGCGATTTCCGCGGTGTAGTGCATGGGGCTTCTTGTTTCAGAAACGCATGGGATAAGAGCAGGAACGTGTTTATGAACTGCGCGGACGTAAGCGGAACAGCATGAAGTTGTCATCATTTTGTCTCCGCGTGCCATTCGCTCTTCAAATTCTCGGGCTTCGTTGTCGGCGCAGATGTCAGCACCGATTGCAACTTCCCATACACGGTTGAATCCCGCTGCAATCAAAGAAGATTCAAGTTGGCCTGGTGTAACCTTGAACTGGGACGCAATAGAAGGCGCGTAAAGGGCGACAACTTTCTTGCAGTTCATTATGTGCTTTATTACATCAACAAGCTGGCTTTTGTCCATCATTGCGCCGAACGGACATTCACGCATACAGTTTCCGCAGAAAATGCACTTGTGATAGTCGATTTTTTCGTGTCCTTTTTCGTCTTTTGAAATTGCTCCAACCGGGCAGGCTTCTTCGCAAGGAACAGGAATTTTTATAATTGAGTGGTAAGGGCAGTTTTCCATGCATTTTCCGCAGTTGATGCAAAGCTTTTCATCTATAGTCGCCCTTCTGTCTACGGTGATTGCCTTGCGCGGGCAGTTAACCATGCAGGGGCGTGCGTAGCATCCTTGGCAGGCGTTTGTAACCATGTAGTGCGCTTTTACACAGCCGTTGCAGGCTTCGTCAAGAACTGTAAGCATTGGCCAGGTCGGTTTTTCACGTTCCAATGCCTGTTTTGCAAAAGAGCCGAGCGTCGCTTCTTCGTCAATGTTTTCAACTGAAATTCCCATGCGGGCAAGAACTCTCATGCGGAGAATTTCCCGGTCATGGAAAATGCAGCACCTTAAAGGCGGCTTGTCTCTGGGAGCCATTTCACGCGGAATAAAATGCACGCCTTCTTCTAGTTTTCCCTGAAGCTGAAGCTTTGCGATTCTAACAAGGATTTCGCGTTTTATATTTGATGTGTTGTTGTTTATGTTAAGCATTTTATCTCCTGTAAAAAGTTAAAATTAAAACTTCAGTTTTAGGATTGACTTATCTGATTTTATTTTATAGTTAATCTTATGCAATTTCAACGATTATTGAAGGAATACTTCCTAAGAGGCTAAGTGAGTATTCCTAAAGCCCTAAGTAAGTATTCCTAAGACCTGAAGTGAATATTCCTAAGAGCCTTAGAGAGTATTCCTTAGGGTCTTAGGAAGTATTACTCAGCCTCTTAGGAAGTATCGCTACGGTCCTTAGGAAGTATTCCTTCAGTCTGTTATTGAAAATTCACTTAAATTTCCTAGCCCTTCAAGAGATTTTATAAGCGTGGAAAAATCGTATTCTGTAGGAGATTTTACAAGGTAGTGCAGGATTATCTGCTTTGTTTTTATAATGCGGCTCATGTTCATGTCTGCCACAATCAGTCCGTGCGCTGTGATTGTTTTGCGCAGTTTTTCCATGTCCAGAGAGTCGTTTTCAAAGCACAAGTGAAGGCTTTTTGTTTTTTCAGCCGGAAACCATTTTGTTTCAAGTTTTTCAAGGCGCATAAGAAGAAACAGAACCATTGCAAGCGCGATTCCCACTTGAATGTAAAGCCCGGCTCCAATCGCAAGCCCGAACGCTGATGCAGTCCAGATTATCGCCGCAGAAGTAAGGCCTTTTATGTTCAGCCCTTGCTTCATTATTGCTCCACCGCCAAGGAAGCCTATTCCGCTCACAACTCCAGCCGCAATCCTTGTGGGATCTCCTTTTGCAGCTGCAATAAAATTTTCCGCCTTTGCCATATAAACAGAAAGAATCGAAAGCAACGTTGAAGAGACACAGATTAGAATCAAAGTTCTCATTCCGATTACCTGATTGTGGCTTTTGCGCTCAAGTCCAAGGAGACCGCCGCACACAGCGCCTGCGGCAACTTTTATAATGCTTTCTGTTAAAAAATCAAGTTCCATCTATTAATATGCTTACCTTTTAAAAAGTTTGAATCCGCTTGAAGGCTTTGCTCCCGGTTTTACCCACTGGGCTTTTTTGCCTGATTTTGAAGCGTCCATTGAGTTTAAGTATGTGCATAGCCATCTGCCAGTTTCGTCATCGCGCCGGAATCCTTCCATTGAATTGTCTCCGCGGATTAAAACAATATTCACAAAAATTGAATCGTTGCAAACCGCCGCAAGATTTTCAGCAAATGAAGCGAATGCGGCTTTTCCTGCTGAAACCAAAGGGGAAGCAATTGCGCTGAGTCCGTCTTTTAGAGCCGGGGAATGAAGCACGTCTATTCTTGAAGGAGTTTCCTTTAAAAGGAAGACAAGTGTTCCAGGACCTTCCGAAGCATCTCTTTTTTGAAAAGATGAAATTATTTCCAGCGCAAGATACTGGTAGCCTGCAATCATTTCGTCGCAGCCACGCGCAATTTCCTCGCTGTCCATTTTTTCAGCCTTGGAAGCAAACCATTCTTCATCAAAATAAAGAACCGCTTCATCCATTCTGTTGAATATTGTAAGCGTTTGAAGCACAAGAGAGCGTGCCGAAAGCGGAGACGATTTGTTCCATTCAATTGTGCAGATTCCAGATTTTGCCTCAAGATTTTTTTCTTCTTCGTAAGCCGCCTGATTTGCCTTGCGTTCTGCAATTGTAAGTTTTTTTATAGGCTGAACTTCATCTGTCTGCGGTCCGGTTATTATTATGTTTCTGCCCGAAAAAGCAACTCCGTCCGTAAAGCTTCCTGCATCCGGCATATTTTTTCCAGCAATAAGAATTGTTTTTTCCATGTGCAGATTATAGCATAAAAAGTAAGAATAAATAAAGGTTGATGATGATAACAAACAGGGCTTACGCATTATAAATGTATTCAGCATAAAACTGGCTCCTAGTCACGGTTTCCTGATTCAAAATCGCGCAATAATGCGCTACACGCTGATTGTTGCAAAATAACTATAGAATTGCCCGCTCACGCGGTCGCAACAATCAGCGTATTTTTGCCTCAGGAACCGTTCCTTCGCGCAAACTTTACTTAAATTATTTATAATGCGTTTGCCCTGTGATAACAAAAATAAAGCTTGAAATTAAACCTGCTGTTTTTTATTTTTAGCACGTTCGTTAAAATCCAAAAATCCCGACGACGCTCAATTTCTGTCAGTGTGATGACAGACAACCTTGTTCTCGTAAAAGCTCCTTATGGAACAACAGAACGCACGGTACAGGAATTTCTTCTTTCTAAAAAGGACTGGATTACAAAGCATCTGGAAAAACAGAATATGGAAGAGGAAAAAGCAGAGTCGCTCGGACTTCTTTCTGCAGATGAAATTAAACAGATAAAAAAGCAGGCCCGGAAAATAATTCCGCAGAGGGTAGAATATTGGGCAAACAAGATTGGAGTGACTTATGGCCGTATTGCAATCAGACTTCAGTCTTCCAGATGGGGAAGTTGTTCGGTCGACGGGAATCTTAATTTCAACTGTCTGCTGGTAATAATGCCGCCAGAAATTATGGATAGTGTAGTGGTACATGAGCTCTGTCACCGCCGGCACATGAATCACTCAAAAGAGTTTTACGCAGAAATTGACCGGGTGTTTCCTGATTATAAACGCTGTAATAAATGGCTAAAAGACAACGGCGGAGTTTATTTAAAAAGAGTGTCGCTCGTTGGCACCACAGTGTGATAATATGGAGGGCAGTGAGGCGAAGATGAAAAAGACACTTATTTTGATTTCTATATTTATAATGATACTTGTAAGCTGCTCTGGGAAAAAATCTGCAGTTAATGCTACTGCAAATAAGACTATAGGCCTGCCTAATCCAGTTCAGGAATCAACTGCCGAAGATATTGCAAAAGAATTGAATGTGAAATTTGCAGTTCCTGACGGTGCTAAGAATATCCACTATTCAATAATAGCCGGAAATCTTGCACAGATGGATTTTATCTGGAACGAGGCTGAATGTACTGCAAGAATTAAACGAGATGCCGAATCAGAAGATATATCAGGTTTTTACTATAACTGGTCGAATGAAACTCCATGTACAGTTGGGGCGAATGCAGGAATCGTAAAATGGCAGATAACCGAAGTCGGAGAAGTTGTTGGAATCTGCTTATGGCAGAATAAAGCTTCGAATCTGACTTATAGTGTGAGTATGAAAAAAAATGCTGACAGTGAAAAACTTATTGCACTGGCAAATGCTGTGTATATTGCAGGAGGTGCACCGATGACTTATAAAATGGTTTCGATGGCAGAAGGCCTTGAGATTGCAAAGAATAATCCTGATGCAATTATAGTCGATGTCCGCCACGATGACGAATACAAAGCCGGCCACATCCCAGGTGCTGTACTTCTCACAATGGAGACAATCACCGCAGATACAGCCGCAAAAGTTCTGCCAGATAAAACTCAGATGATTTTGATTTACTGCCGAAGCGGGAGAAGAAGCAAAATCGCAGCCCAGAACCTGCTCGATTTGGGATACACAAATATCATTGAGTTTGGCGGGATTTTGGATTATAAAGGAAAAGTGGAGAAATAGGGGGAATAACCATGCCAATGATTGAAGCTAAGGTGACTATGCAGTTACCTGCAGAAAAAAGAGATGTTTTGAAAGCCGAATTTGGAAAGGCTATCACTATAATCGGAAAGCCGGAATCTTACCTGATGATTAATCTTATCGATAATCAGGATTTATATTTTAGCGGAAACAAACTTGATAAGGGTGCTTATGTAGAAGTAAAAGTTCTTGGCAGTGTTGATGCCGGAGCAAGTGACAAAATGACCGCAAAAGTCTGTGAGATTCTGGAAAAAGAACTTGGTATTCCTGGTAATGCCGTTTACATATCCTATTGGGGAACATCCAACTGGGGCTGGAACGGCGGAAACTTTTAAGGCAAAAATGAAAAATAGAAATAATAACCGTGACAGATCAAACTTTCCTCAGCAGACTCATTTTATCGGTGTACTTTTACCAGATGACATTACGCTAACGCTAGAAGACTGTCGCCGGTATATGAGGGAAGCTTACGGCTGTAAATCGGGCCATGCAACTCCAATTCATGTGACTCTTATTCCTCCGTTCAGATTGCCGGAAGAATTTTCGACAGCAGACATTGCACGTGCAATTGAAAAAGAAGTTCTTCCAAAAGGTTTAGGTTTTACCGGTCATATTGATAACTTTGATGCATTCGGAGATAGAACACTTTTTGCAAAAGTTGTTACTGATGAAAAGTGGATTGCACTTAGGGATGCTGTGTATGGGACAGTTGTGAAAGCGGCACCTGGGTGTACAAAGAAGGATGGAAGGCCTTTTGCGCCGCACTTAACCGTAGCCAATAGAGACGTTCCGGAGGGTGTTATGACAGTTGCGTTGCAGGTTATGAATGAGCTGAAACTAGTGGAAGACTTCCCGGTTGATAATATTACGATATTTGAGCGACAGAACGGGAAGTGGGTGAGTGCGCTGAGTCTTGTCATAGACGAAACTACAATAGTCACCCATTAAATAGAATCAGAACAGAACGATTCGAGTCCTTGAATAAGAGAATTTGGATCATTTCCATCAAAATGAAACCCTTTATCTATAAGGTTATTCCATTTATCATCATAAGATTCAATTTGGTTATTCAATTGCCAACGGAAATTCCTATTTTTGAATGAAAAATCAATAAATAATCCTTTCCATTTGTTTTCTGATTCGTTATTGGGTTTGTGAATTGTAACCTCTTTTGTTTCTTTTAGTATCTTTAAGTATTTTATAAGATTATCACATCCAACTACATATGAGTAATACTTATAATATCCACTTTTGTTTTGATAATTTGACAAAACATCTACCCCTTCTTCCCATTTTTTATGTATCCAATAATCGGGATGCTTTTCGCAAAGAATTTCCATATCAGAATGTAATAATGAGTTTTTATTATTTTCGTTATTTTGCATGAGATAATTATGCACTCTTGAAGGGAATTCCCATAGAAGAAGTCTCAAGTTAGCATTTTTATTAGAAAATGTTCTCTTACTAAAAATAGATTTAATCTCACTATCATCTAGATATGGAAGTAGATATTTTATCGTATGGCGTTTACTTTCATCTGAAGGAATGAGGACTTTTACATTTTGCCATTTCTGATCAAAATCTGTCCAATCAATATTATTACTATCATCAATAAAGAGGAATCTAATCCCACCTTTGTAAAAATCATGGTTCTCAACCACAGTGATAATTTCTTCCCATGTTTCATAAGTTTGTCCATTTTCATTTTTACAAGAGCCTTGGTATTTACGAAGATTCCCATTTTCATCTAGAATCTGTTTTGCTTTTATGATTTCTTCTTTACATCTTTCATCAAAATCAGTGTCTTTCAATTTCTCTATATCATAATTTATAAGAGAATTATAAACATTATGACTGTCAAGTTCATCTATAAACTTTATGGCCGCTCGCATTGCTTGAGTACTACGAATCTGAGAACGTCCTGTATGATCTTCACTTGAAATTAAATTTCTTACAACTCTCAACCAACAATTTAATGATGATAGATTGTCTATGACAGATTCATCATGATCAAAATATTTACAAATTGAAAAGAAAACCAGTCTTTGTACCTGATTAAGTGATGTTATCTTTAGTATTTTTTCATCTGCATTATTTATTATTTCAATATTGCTGGAATTTTCTTCAATATATTTCGGAATAAAACAAAAATCATTATCCCAAGAACAACTTGGTATTATTTGAATTTTTGAAAAATTATTTAATACCCTTCGCAATTTATAAAATAGATTTATGGGAATACCATTGTAATACTTATAGACATTTAATCCTTTATATGCAATTCTTATGTCATAATCATTTGAATTACGATTCTTTGAGTCATTTAAATATCTATATGACATATTGTTATTTTCTAGTGTAGCCCCTTCATCTCCTTTTCCAATATCTAGTACATATTCATCAGTAGATTCATCTTTTTTTGTAATGAATAATTCGTTCCAGAAAAATCTATTTAAAAAGGCAAAAAAGATTTCATCAATATGCTTGTCCTTAACAAAATCTTCATTTCCAGTATCATCAATTATTTTTATACCTTTCGACTTATTCTTCCAAAAAAGCTCTGTCCAATCTGTATCTAATTTTATTGGTATTCCAGAATAAGGATTTAATAATTGCTTCCACTCTTCCCTTGTTACGCTATCGAATGTTTCATCTTCAGATTGTTTTGTAATATAACCGATTAAATCTGCTTTAAAATTTTCAAAACTTGTTAGAGGTTTTCCTCTGGCATTCATTTTGATATATAAATCATCTGAAAGCCCAAAATTTTCAAGTGGCAAATTATAAAATATAATTGTGTCATCGGATGTTAAAGTTTCCCAATACCTTTTAAAATCATTTTCATTTGAATCATTAAAAAGTTCCTCAATTCCATCAATAATATCTTCACCAGTTTTATCTTGGATTTTTGTACCACCAAGCATTCTTAACATTGATTGTATAGTAGGACCCTGCTTCCATGCTGAATAGAACCAAGTTTGATTAGTTATAAATTGAACAATGTTGTTGCTTTCATAGTTTTGAAAACATGTATAATCACATAATTTTTTACAAAATTCGCGTGATGAAATACGTGTTTCATATGTAAATTTTCTTAGCCTATAGCATACTTTTTCTTTATCAATACTATTCTCATTAGTAAGTTCATTTAATTTCTTTGATCTTAGGGCTATGTACCAATGTAAGAGCCAAAGAGTAGTAAGTCGTTGTTGACCATCTAATGGATTTAAATTTCCATTTTCAGTAGCACCATAAACAAAATCCAATTTGAGTGACGTTTGAGTATCTAAGGCTTTCTTTATGTTTCCTAAAAACACCTTCCTTAAATGTTCCTTTCCAAGTCGTCCTTGTGCATAATCTCTTTGTATTATTGGAATTTCTACTACATTATTTTTGAGGAAGTTCCAGAAAGTTATAGCTTTTATATTATTACTCATTATTATCTCCATCATTAATAGTTTGTGAATCAATAACATCAAATTCTTTTAGAGCATCAAAAATGTTTTCTTTATAATATTTTGCATCACTTTCGCTCCATTCAAGAAGGTTATTTACTGTTGTGTTGTAATATTTTATAAAAACATTTTTAGTAACAGGAGGAACAAAAGCTATTGAACCATTTTTCGAGTCTATTTCCAAATTATCGTTAACACAATATGTTTTACCTTGGTCTTTTCCGATAATACAACTTCGTTTTGTAGCAAAAATGGAATTTCCATATCCTCGATTAGTACCAGCATCTAGTAAAACGAAATTCCAAATCTTATTTTTGTCATGTTCTGGATCATTCCATGGTTCTGAATGATTAATTTTTTCTATTTCAGAATAAAGTGCCCCAAATGATTCTCTCCCGTCTTCGTTTTTCAAGAATGCCTTTATTTTTTCTTTTAAGTCCTCAGATAAACTTGTTTTTAATCCTAAATATGAATATTTAAGCCATTCTTTCTGATCTTTTTCGTCTTTAAGTTCATTCTTAGTCTCTGGATCAATGTGCTCTACATCCCAGTTTTCTTTTTTAAGAAGATGAAATGGAAATTTGTAAAAAACAGGTAATTTGTATTCTTCCTTTTTTGATAATTGATTATTTTGATCTATTGTGGCTTTTATATTATGTAATAATAAAAGAGGTTTACATACTGTTTTGCTAGGACAGCCAGGAAGTTCATATTGTTTTGATAAATCTTTACATAACTGTATTTTACCTTTTATATTATTTTTCAGATAATCAATAAATGCTACTTTTGATTCAGCTCCCTCCCACTTTTTATATAATTTATCCAGTCGCTCTCCAAGATGAATCAAATAACCAACATAGTGATATAGTTCCAAGTCATCAAACCATTCCTTAAATGTTCGGAAATAGGATTTGACTTTATTCCAGCATAATTCAAGGTTATCTTGTTTGTTTTTTTTGGTTTTAAAGTATTCATAAAAATATCGGAAAGTTTTGTAATCATCATTTCCAATATTTTTAAAATCGCCTAAAGACTTTTGTTCGCATATCAAATCAAAAATAAAGTCAATCCTAGTAGGCCTGTCATATCCCTTTTCGTGTAGAAATAACCAAAAATCATCATTCTGTAAGGTGTATTCAATATCGTCCCACTCATTGGCTATTTCATTCTGTCGGAGTTTTAAGTGTTCAAAATCTTCATTTCCAAAATTTGAGCGATTTAAAAATAAAGCTTTGATAAGTTCAGCATTTGTAAGTGATATCTTTCCTATGTTCAAACGAGTAAAAACTTCTATAGGGTCTTCATTAACTGATTCATACCAGATGAATCTGACATTGTTAGCTTTATCTCTAGGATTCTCTATATTACCATCAAGATCATACTTTAACAAAGCATTACAGAAATCTTCTTTATTGCAATTACCACCATTTAACCACTGTTTTATGGTTAGGAAATCTGTACTCATATGAGAATAATCAATATGCGAGTCATCTGCTTCGGTAATTTTTGAAATATTTTTTAGATAATTTGTAACATTTACTTGTTCTGTTTCTCTTTGAAATTTAAGTTCATATAAATCAGTAGGTAAGCTTAATAATTCAATAGCTTCTTTAAGAGAAGCTAGTATTAAATAAATCGTCGTTAATCTCTGTTGCCCATCAATTACTTCATACCAATCTTCATTTGTATTTAGATTATTTTGTTCCTTTTCTTTATTGTCCATTAGTTTTACAACGAGAGGTTGTACACAGTAAAATTCATCTTTTTTCTTTTATGCAAATTCCTTGATATCATTAAGCAAATCAAGAACTTGTTGTTTTGTCCATCTATATCCCCTCTGATAACTTGGAATAAAAAAATGCATTCCAAGAAGTTCTTTTACAGACTTCAAATCTATTTTGTTTTCAGACATAAAAGCTCCTTTTATTACAATTTCTGATATAAAGCTTAATAATGTGTAACAACCGTAAACTCTCGCGACAGATTCTTCTGTTTACAGCCTTTATACACATTCGATAAAGAATATCTAATTATCATTGTAGCCATGCTCAATTGTATTTAGACAATGTTTCCAATACTGTTCTCTTTCTATAATTTTTTCTGGATCATATGATAAGGAAAAGTATTCTAATAAAGTGAAAGTAAAGTATTTTTCAAAATAGTCAGCTCCTTTTTTCTCGTATAGCTCAATCAATTTAACATTTCCACCATGCCGACTATCTAGATAATTTCCCCAACGCTGAGCAACACCTCCAGAACCTGTCGAGGAACCTATATAGAGCTTTCCTGTCTTTGTATCGGTCAGACAATAGACTCCAAGAATCTTTTGAAGAGCTTCGTAATAAGAAGGTAATATTTTCCCATTAAATATATCGTTTAGCTTACGATATGGTAAATTTACCTTGTCATACCCTTCAAATGTTTCTCCACTATATAAACAAGGTAATATTTCTTTGACAATTGCTTTTTCAAGATAATTACTTAAATTAAAAACATAACGTGAAAAAGTATTTCCTTTTTCACATTTTATAATTAATCGCCCAAATAAAGAAGAATATTTTTTACAAATCTTTACACTAGCTCTACTATTCTCTGGTACATCTTCTATTTCAGCTACAGAGATTAACAGCCATTCATCTGTTTTTAATCTAACAAAGCTGAAAACAATATTACCAGGATAAAAATTTCTCTTATTTCCATACCATCCCCAGAAAGAACATTCATTGCATTTACCAGCAGTTTTATCTTTTTCAGAATGTTCTAACCAAAGGTCAATATATGAATCTCCACCACTACCTTCTGTCATATTAAATTCGATTTTTGAATTTCATCTTCAGTAAGGTGTAAAATTTGGTTTAGTAGAATATGCATTATGGAGCATTCTCCTTTGTTAGATTTCTATTAATTATACCATGAATAAATAATATTTGGGGGAAAATTAAGCTATCGGGTCCCCACAGAACTCCTTCCGCCTGCAGCCTTTGCAGTGGGCTCCCATCCAGACGCTGTCGAATTGTTCGGCAGCGTTTTTTACGAAGTCTTTGTTGCTGCTTAGAACGCCGGCTTCAAAATTACGTGCGTTTTCACCCTTCATACCAAGTCCAGCACCGGTAAGATTTGCAGAACCGACATATGCAGTTTTCAAATCAAAAACAATTATTTTGAAATGAACGCGAGGACAGAGGACACGTTCCATGCCGTCAATTAAGGCTGGGTATTTGTCAAAATCCTGGCGGAAAGCAGGACCCGGTTCTTTTGCGTGAATCAGACGGATTTCAACTCCGCGTTTGGCAAGGTCGGAAAGTACTTCAAGCAGGGGCTTGCTTCCTTGGCCGTCTTTTACATATAGGTCTTTTATATCGGCAGTGCCAATCCAGAGAGTTTTTTTTACATCTTTTATACGTTCTATTACCTGGTCATAATGAGCTTCATTTGCAATGTAGAGGAAGTCAGCGGCGTTGCGGCCGGCGTTTGAGGCCGCAGAAGGGGTAGCGAAAGACAGCTTGCTGGCTGGAGCGAGGGGAAGGATTTCCCCTCCTTTAGCTTTTTTATTTACTGACTTTTTTGCATCAGCTTGCTTTTTTGAGGTACTTTTCTTTTCAGTTTTCTTTTTTCCAAACATATTCTTATTTTTGATTATAGCACAAATAATCTTTGACAATACTTAATAGTCACATTTTAGGATTTCTACACTATCAAAATGAGATAGTAAAAGAAAAAAATCATTAATAACAATACTATCGCAGAATGATAGACTGTCTTCTTTATAATCTTGATTGTAAGGAGGGCATACTGTGCCAATTTCAATAAATACAAAAGATTTATATAAAATTCTTGAAAAAACACCAGCGTCACACAATATCATGCTATGTGGAAAACATGGTATTGGAAAATCTCAAATACTAACAGATTATTTCAGCTCAAAAGGAATTCCTGTTGTTACATTGTTTCTTGGACAGATGAGTGACCCTGGTGATTTAATTGGATTACCTAAGATTGATGAATCTTCAAAAAAAACAGAATTTCTTCCTCCTCAGTGGTTTCCTCTTGATAATAAGCCAATCTGTCTTTTTCTTGATGAATTAAATCGTGCTCGTCCAGAAATATTGCAGGCTATAATGGATTTATCGCTCAATAGAAAACTTGCCGGCAGAAACTTACCTGAAGGCAGTTTTATTATATCAGCAGTTAATTCTGGAGAAGATTATCAGGTTACTGATTTGGATCCAGCTCTTATATCTCGTTTTAACATTTATACATTTGAACCCGCTCCAGTGGAATGGATAGAGTGGGGAAGCAAAAATGGAATTGATGAGCGAATCTTGAAGTTCATTAAAGATCATCCAAAATATCTTGACTCGATTAAAAATACAACAGATGACAATTTGGAAAAAACTCCTGACCGACGTGCATGGGCTAGGGTTTCTGATCTAATCAGTGGAGAGGATAAAATAGATAGTATGCTTAAGAAACTGATTGCAGGAATTATTGGTAAAAGTACGACTGCTAAATTTATTGAATCATTAAGTTTTGTTGACAGTTATTCGGCAACAGATGTCCTTTATCATTTTGATAAAATTGAACAAAGAATTAAATTATTATTTTCAACTCAACTAGCTATTATAAATGAAGATATTTATACGTTTTTGCAAGCAAGTTCATACAAGCAAACAGAGATACAGACTATTGCCTCTAATCTTGTGAAGTATTCAAACATGTTGAAGGAACCATCCAAAAAGGAATCTTTTGCCCATTTTGTTTCATTTTTTACAGAATCAAAATATCCAACTGCAAATCAGTTTATTATGATCAATACAAATCAGATATTCCAGCAGATATTGGCATTCGGACGTTCAATATAGAAGGGGATTTCTATGCAAGTTTTGGATGATATTGAATTTGATGAAAAATTGCGTATTAGAAAAGTTGTCGAAAGCTGGTTGTGGAACGAAAATTTGCTTTATGACGTTTTTTCATCTCATATTTTGACTGCAAATCGAATAATGGGATGTTCATTCAGAACTGGGCAGGGGCGAATTGAATACAATGCAAAATTTACCAGACGGCATGATGATAAGCAGCTTGCAGAATTACTTAAAATAGAAGTAATGAGGATTATTCTAAAACACCCATATACGAGAAGACAAGAAGGGATAAGAGATGATGCAAGTGTATGTGCCAGTGATGTAACCATTGTTCAGAACTGTAGAATTGGAGATGTTGGTTCAAATGAAATAATGACGGCAGAAACATTTAATATTCCAAAAGGATATTGTTATGAGGAGTATTGTAAAATCTTGACCCAACTGTTTTCAACATTACCACCTTCAGAAAGTGTAGAGATGTCTAAGATAAATGGGCCTTCGGTAGATAATGAACATCCAAGTGACCAGAACGATTCAAACGATAATTCTCAGTATAATAAAAATGAAGCAACAAATTCGACTGAAAATGCACAAAATCAGCAGTGTAGTGGAACGCAAAGTCCTGAAAATCAGTTGCAGGAAATGAGTGATAATGCAAAAGAACGTGCTGAATTATGGGAAGAAGACCCTGTTGTAGAAGAAATCCTTCAGGAAAAAATTGAAAAAAACTACAGGGAAAAGTCTTGTGGTTCAGTTCCTGGAAATATAATTGCACAATTTCTAGCTGATGAAAAACCAAAACTACATTATAAAAGAATTCTTTCTCAGTTTAGGGCAACACTCATTGCCGATAAAAAGATTCTGACTCGGATGAGGCCCAGCCGACGATATGGATTTTCTCAAATGGGAAGCCGGTATGATTATACAACTAATATTCTGGTAGCTGTTGATACATCAGGTTCAATAAGTGACCGGGATTTAAAAAAATTCTATTCAGCAATTAATATGTTTTTTAAAAATGGAGTAAAGAAGCTTGATGTAATTCAATTTGATCATAAAATTCAAGGAGAAGTACAGAGTTTAAAAAAAGCAACACCAAATATAAAAATAAAGGGGAGAGGGGGCACAAGTTTTCAGCCAGCCTATGATTATTGTGCGAAACACAAGGAATACAATGGTTTAATTTTCTTTACGGATGGTTATGCGTTTGAGCCAAAAGTGCCTGATACTTTCAAAGCAAAAGTTGTCTGGGTTATGGATAATGAAAATGATTATAAGGCTAATTCCTGGCTCAATAAATTTGGTTTTACAACTTATATTGGTGAAACTATTTAATAGAACCAAGAATAAGTTGAATCAAAGGCTTCAAGTTCTGTTCATAGTTCAGTTTGTTGCAGTAATATTGTTTGGAAAATATAGATTCATCTTTAAAAAGTTCTACGGAAACGTATTCTTCAATACTACGAGCAAAACATTCTGTAGAGTTTGTCCAATAGTCAGATTTAGTATCATTGCCATTCATTGCAGAACGCATAGTAAAGGCAATAACGTTTTGCATTGTTCCATTAGCGGAACTGGCAAAACTCATGCAGTTTACAATATTTTGTCCCATTATAAAATCAAGCCAATGTCCCAGCTCATGGGCAAGAACAATTCCATTATCGGAAAACGAGATTCCTATTGATTTATAATTAGTAACAAATATACCGGCAGCATTTCTTTCGTTTTTCATAGTTTTATTATGAGTGAATGAAATTATAAGATGGTTCTGTTCAAATACAGTTTTTGGTAACTTTAGAAAATCAAAAACTGGTTTAATAATTTCTTCTGCAGTCTTTATTTCATCTTCAGAAAAATTGGAACCATCCTGTTTTTTTATCTTAATACCAAATTCATCAAATAAAATATCGCTGGTATTCGTCTTTCCGTATACAGTATGATTGGCGATTTCAGATGCAGCTACATATTCAAATTTGGATTTAGTCAGTCCTTCCAGCTCTTTCTTTAAGAGATAGTTAATGTCATTGTACTGCTTAAAAATGAAGCTTTTCTGAAGTGTTTCAACTTCCTGCAGATATCTATTACTTTGAAAATGAGGTATGTTCTTTATCATTTGAATCAAATTTTTACTACGGTCTTTTTCCATAGATTTGATAGCTTTTGGAAATTTTGCATTTTGAACAGAATTATATATCAATCTTACACTTTCTATAAAAATATCTTGAGATGTCTTATATATCTTTCCGTTACATATTGAATAATAAAAACCTTTTTCGTCATACAATGAATATGGCAGAAATTTTAGTCTTTCCAGTTCACTAGCGGGAAAAGGTATAACACCATCGTTTAATTCAATTATCTCCATGAATAATGCTCCTTATTATTCATGATTTTATGCTATAAAAACTATCAATTTGTGAGAGAGAAAGAAAAAAAATCGTTAAACACTATCCTAAAATGATAGGATTTCAATGATAATCTACTATTAACGTGCTAAAATAGAAAGGATTGAATATCACACAAATATTGTTGGTCATTGAGAATATAAGGAGGAATAACATGTTTGAAAATATAACTGATAGCAAATTTGAATTGATTGAAACAAAAACTAATCCCATGAATGGAATAAGTTTCCACCATGTAAAACTATATTACAGTGACGAAAAGACTTTGTTCTTTGATGGTTGGGTGGATGAGCACTTTTGCCCATTTTTAACTACATCTGCTAGAACTATGGGGTTGATATCTGAAGATAAAGCTTTTCCATTAACAATATATAAAGGGGTTCCAAGCGGAACAGAAGTTCAAATAGCTTTAGCTAAACCAGAAGATAAGGGTGAGATACAGGATTTATATTATCAGTATTATTTTGATGGAGATACTGGTCCTATAGGAGCTTTGGCAGCTACAACTTTGAAAATTGATGCTGATCATCAAATTTGGTATGTTAGAGCTGGAAATGACATTGTTGCTGCCGTCTATTTTTATGATGGAGTTGCCTATGGGCATGGTGAAACTTTGTATATTGATAATCTTTATGTTCATCCAAACTATAGAGGAAAAGGGATTGGCTCTGCATTAATAAATAATGTTGCACATACAGCTAAGGCAAGAGGGAAGGAAGGATTATGCCTTATAGTTATGGGTACTCCAGACACGGTTGAAGGAACTGTTGAATTCTACAATAAGAATGGATTCTATGTTGAAGAAGATGAGGATGGAGAACAAATTGTTACGCCGTTAGATTTTAACGGAGAAAGAGTCAGACTGATGATGTTTGCCTGGTTTGAAAGATAAGGTAAATATTATGTCTAAATATCATTTTTCAAAGTCCCGCTATTGCTGCGGAATTCAGTGTCCTAAAATGCTCTGGCTCAAAAAAAACATGCCTGAAGAATTTGATGATTCTGTTATGAACCAGGCAATCCTTTCTGCTGGTAATGATGTTGGGGATTTAGCAATGGGACTTTTTGGCGATTATACAGAAGTTCCATATTCAGAATCCATTTCTGAAATGATTCCAGCTACACAGAAACTTATAGATGATGGTGTTGTAAATATCTGTGAGGCATCGTTCAGTTATGACGGTTGCTTCTGCAGTGTAGATATTCTCAGGAATCTGGGTGGAAACAAAGTTGAATTGTATGAAGTAAAAAGTTCAACTGAAGTAAAGGACATTTATAAAGAGGATGTATCTTATCAGAATTGGGTTCTTACAAAACTTGGCTTTGATGTTCAGAAAGTATGCCTTGTTCATATCAATAATCAGTATGTTCGTCATGGAGAACTTGAACTTGATAAGCTTTTTACGATAGTTGATTTAACAGATGTTGCAAAATCAAAGCTATCTGAAGTAGAAGATAATATTGCTAAGTTCCGTAAATATCTCGAACAGGAAACAGAACCTGAATGTAAGGTTGGAAGTCAGTGTTCTTCACCTTATGACTGTGGTTACTGGTCTCATTGTGCTGTTGATATGCCTGAAGATGGTGAACCTACGGTTTGGAGCATTTCAAGATTAAGAGATAAGCAATGGTATTATGATAATGGATACATTACTTTCCAGCAGCTCTATGATGCAGGTGTTTTAAAAGGAAACTATCTTCAGCAGGTTGAAGTTGAACTAAAAAATCTTCCTCCTCAGATTAAACCTAAAGAAGTAAGTAAGTTTCTAGAAACTTTGAGTTATCCTTTATATTTTCTGGATTTCGAAACTTTTAATCCGGCAATTCCATTGTATGACGAATCTTCTCCGTATCAGCAGATTGTGTTTCAGTATTCCCTTCATTACATTGAAAAAGAGGGTGGGGAATTAAAACATAAAGAGTGTCTTTCATATCCTGGAACTGACCCACGCCGTCAGATTGCAGAACAGCTTTGTAAGGATATTCCGTTGGATGTGTGTACTACTGCCTATAATATGGGATTTGAGAAAGGAAAAATCCGTGATTTGGCAGTACTTTATCCTGATTTACATGACCATTTGATGAATATTCATGACAATATTAAAGACATCATGATTCCATTTCAGAAAAGATGGTATTACACAAAAGAGATGCAGGGGTCTTATTCAATAAAGTATGTTCTTCCGGCTCTTTTCCCAGATGATCCAAGTTTGAACTATCATAATCTTGAAGGTGTTCATAATGGGGGAGAAGCAAGCAATACTTTCCTGGCAATGCAGAAAATGGATAAAGAAGAACTGGAGAAGTGGCGTGAACATTTGCTTCGTTATTGTGAACTGGATACTTTTGCAATGGCGAAAGTACTAGAAAAATTGAGGGAGGTTGGAAAATGTTAGATGTTCTGGAAAAAGTCATTGAACATATTTCAACGCCGTTTGCGATGATTTTTGTTTCATTGGACTATCTAATAGTAGGATTTACAATTTTTTTTGTAATAGAACTTTTATATGAGGAAAAGCATAAAGATAAGGAGGTTCGAGAATGAATGAAAGGATAAACATATTTTTTGAATCAATGGCAGAACGATTAACCAATGAGAATGATCTTTCAGATATTACCTATGCTTTATGCAAAACAGATAATGACTTCAGAAAATTCTTTTTAGAATATTGTTTTGAAGAAGCAGTAGATACTGATAATTTAATAAGAGAATATGCAGATGAAGGTTCTCGTCCTGATTTTTACTTCATTGGCAGAGATAACAACGAATATCTGATTGAAGTTAAAATTTATGATAGAAATCAACATTTTGATCAGTACAACAAACAATTTCCAAATGCGAAATATGCTTACATATCAAACTATATTCTTAATGATGAAGATTTGTGTAAGGCTGATAAAAGAGCATTGCCATTATGGAAATTGAAAACTTGGTTTGACTATTACAAAAAATTATCTGAATCTGCTATCAAGGATAAAGATCTTGTTGTAGGATATTTAAGTTATCTTGGGGAAGTAATTCATGTTAAGGAGTTTGAGGAAATGGACATAAGTAAGATTAGCTGTTTACCAATTTTTATTGGAAATATAGAAAAAGTAGCTAATGATAAAGGCTTCTCTACATATAGTGGAGCGAAGGCCATCAATGAATGTTATTATGGCAGTTTTTTTCAAAAGGAAAAGTTTTATTTTTGGTTTGGACTTTATTTACCAGAAGAAGCTATATTCATAGGATTGAATAATGATGAAAGTTGGATAACTTCTGAAGTAAAAGATGCATTAAATAAAAATCTTGAAAAAATTAGCGAAACAGAATTTAGTGAGAAACCTTTTTATAATTCAGATGGAAATCATGGGGATTATTGGTTTACGTTAAAAGAAGATAAATATAAAATTCTTAAGGATGCCTCTCAAAAAGATAAACAGTTAGAAGTTTTACAAGGCTTTTTAACTTCGGTTATGAAATCTATTGGAGTTGAATAAAAAATAATATCACTCTCACAAAATGATAGTTTTTATGTTTTACATTGTTTTCACAAACTTCTGAAAAGGATTATGTTTTGGCAAAAATTCTAGCAGTAGCAGATAGTCATGGTAGTTCAATTCCTTTGACCATAGCAGAGAGAAATCTGGATTGTTTTGATAAGGTTATTTTTCTTGGTGATTTTTTTGATCATGAAGACAAGGAATATGAAGAACAAAAAGAAAACTTCCTTAAAGTAATGAAATTCAAAAAAGCCAATCCTGAAAAAGTAAAGATTCTTATTGGCAATCATGATGCAAATTACATTGTTCCAGAACTCTATGGCTGGCAATATGAACATGAAACCGAAATTAAGAAAATGATTTTAAGGAATCTTGAATACATTGATTTGGGCTTTATGGCAGGGAAATGAATTTTTACTCATGCAGGAGTATCTGGAATATGGTTTTATAACCAACTCAAAAATGATGATTTTGATATAAAGAATGATAAAGTTCCAGATATTCAATTTTCTAATGAATTTCTAAACCAATATAATGACCGTCTTCATAATGGAGATTTCTCTATCTTAAGATTTACTGGAATTACAGGATATGGAGATGAAATAACTCAAAATCCTCTGTGGATTAGACCAGATTCTTTGAAAATAGCAGCGGTTCCAGGTCTTAATCAGGTAGTAGGACATACGGCAGTGCCTGATGAAGAACGAATTCAAAAGAAAGATACGGATGTTCTGCTTTTTTTAGATTCTCTTCCATTTTATAGAAATGTATATGCAGAAGTTGATACAGAAACAAATCAGTATGAAATAAAGAAATTCGAAGATCCTTTTGCAGATTGGTAGGAATTTTTATGGACTCTCACTAAATGATAGATCATATATAGTATCTTTTTATGGCGAGGTAAAAATATGATAGACAATATGTAGTGCCATCCAGTTTGTAAAAACGTGGATTTAGCGTCAAAAT